>ERZ506427.207-NODE-207-length-40013-cov-4.784424_pt1 | contig 40013 bp, 40 predicted proteins | sample MGYA00513666_ERZ506427 | MGnify/ENA metagenome assembly ERZ506427
GATATCGCAGCAGATTCCGATTCTGAAGGCCGGGGGTTCGAATCCCTCCGGGCGGGCCATGATGGAGTGACAAAAAAGATGTCACTCCATTTTTTTAGTATTCATGCGGGTTTGCGGGCTTTTGGAAGTGAAATCCGAAAAACGGTTTTACCGTAGATGTCCAAACAGCAAACCGCAGTAAAATCCGTCACAGCGGGGCTTCCGCCTGATTTTTCAGGCCGGAGGCCCCGCTTTTTTGTGTTTACCACTCTTTTTTCCCGTTGTCGGAACTGTAAAAGTTTCCGGCAGTTATATAGATAGATTGACGAAAGCCCCAAATGGGTCACTTTTAAGCCCTCAAGATACAAGGGGGGAGTGCGCCCTTTTTTAGAACCGCTCCGGCTGAATGGCCGGGGAGGTTTTCCGCTCTCCCCCTAAATTACTTACTTGGCTGGGAAAGAACAAGATTCTCTCCAGCAAGCTTACTCCAAACCAGTAAACCTTCCAAGTTTTCAACAATCGTCAAGAAAGGATGAGTAAAACCATGAACATCGGTATCGACCACGGCTACTACGCCATCAAAACCCGGCATTTTTCTTTCCCAGCCGGTATCTCGGAATATTCCCACGAACACTACACCCTGCAGAACACACTGGAGTACGGCGGGAAGTTTTTCGTGTGCGGGACGGGCAGGCAGCCCATCCTGCGGAACAAGATGGAGAACGACAATTACTACCTGCTTACCCTTGCCGCCATCGCCAAGGAATTGAAACAGCGCGGTGAAAAAACAGAGTGTTCCGTCAAACTCGCTGCTGGATTGTCTCTGGCCGGATTTGGCCGGGAGAAAAAGCCCTTTCGGGAATACCTTCTGCGTTCTTCCCAGCTGGCAGACGGCCTCCGTCCGGTGTGCTTTAAGTTTGAAGGAATCCCCTACAAAATCGCCATCGAAGATGTGAAGCTGTTCCCACAGGGGTATTCCGCCATCGCCATCCACCCGGAACTCATCCAGAATGAGCCTTCTGTTCTGCTCATGGATATTGGCGGCTGGACGGTGGATCTCATGCGGCTGGACAACGGCGTCCCCAACGCTTCCACCTACCGCAGCTTGGAGCTTGGCATGATCCGCTGCATTGACGAAACGAAAGAACAGATCCGCCGGGATGTAGGATTGTCCGTTACCGACGCGCAGGTGGAACGAGTGCTGGCGGGAAAGCCCTGCAGCATGGATGAGGACGCTCGAAGCATCATCCAAAAACAGGGCCGCCTCTACACCGAACGGCTTCTCTCGGCAGCCATGGAATCGGGGTTTGACCTGAAAGCCATCCCGGTAGTCATGCTGGGCGGCGCGGCGGTGGTCAAGGGCAATGTGAGCGAACAGGACGGCCTGTGCCGGGCTTTTGCCCTGATAGACGACCATGTAAACGCCGACGGATTCGAGAAGATTTTGGGGCAGTTTTCGGGCGGTGTGAGCAAGGGATGAACAGGCCCCTATTTGGCTTTCGCCCCAACCTCCAGAATGAGCGCCACCGCAGAGCATGGGAACTCCTGCAGGCTGTACCAGACGGGCAGAAAAACGCCTTTCTGGTGCAGGCGATTCTGGAGAGCGAAGAAAAGGAAACCTTTGAAACTACCTTGCGCCGGGTACTGCGGGAAGAACTTCAAGCTGTCCCTTCCCCGCCTGTGAAACCGCCGGAAGAAGCCATCCCACAGGAGATGATGGGATTCCTCGGTTCCCTGATGGGCGAAGAATAACCCCCAACATGGCCTTTATTGGTTGTGACGTATGTTGCCCCTGCTTTGGCTGAAAGGTTGAACCGAGGTCGAAATTTGGAACTCAAAAATGAGACAATCCAGATTCCGGACTCTTTTTCTATGCTATAAACCTTAAAAATTAAGCCGCTTTTAAGACTTTTTTCGTTCATCAAAATGGGACACCCAGAAATAAAAATCAAAAAATCGCAATGTAAAAATGAAAATGGATCAAATCCGAACCCGGAATTCTCATTCTAATGAGGATTCTTTCTTTTTATCCCAGTATTCCTGTTCCTTCTGCTCTGGAGTTTTATACCGTATGGTGGAGTGTGGACGTTCATTATTATAAAAGTCAGTAAACCGATGAATACCTCTTATCAGATCCGCTTCGGAAGTATAGTGCCGCCGATATAGTTCTTCTTTTTTGTGGATTGAGAAAGACGCTTCTGCGAATGCATTATCGTGAGGACGTGCAGTCCGCGAAAAGGATTGTTTTACTCCAAAGTCTTCCAATAAGTGGACAAATGTGTAAGACATATACTGTGTCCCCCTGTCACTGTGAAACATAAGTCCCTATTCCGGCTTTCTCTCGGAATAGGCTTGCTTAAATGTTTTAGTGAGTAATTGTGTACTGCTATTCTGAGAGATTCGATAGGAAATGATCTTTCTTGAAAATAGGTCAATGATCGCACACAGATAATAATACTTATCGTCAAACTTAAAAGCAGTAATATCACTAACCCAAATTTGATTCGGCCGGCCTGTGTGAAACTATTGTTGCAAGAAATTTCTGTTCTTCCCATTTTCCTATTTTCCCATTTCTTATGCTCCTGCTTCGCTGTAGTGCTGACGCTGTTGATCTCCAGCTCTTTCATCAGTTTAGAAACATATTTTTCACTGGTTTTCATTCCTTGATTTCGTAATATCGCTGTGATTTTTCCGGCGCCATAAATTTTTTGAATCTGTACTTTCAATTCTTCCCGACGTTTCGCCGCAAGGGTGTTGCCCCTTTTATTCCGGAAAATATGGTTATAAAATGTACCACGAGGGACGCCTAACGCTTCGCAGAGGGTATGTACGCTAAATTGTCCATAGAAGTGCCTCCATAGCTTTGAGTTTTTCCTTTAATGGGGAGGAGACAGTACAGCTAACTTTCTTCAAGACCTGAATCGTATTCTCTAATTTTTTGACTTTTCTTTTCAGGTATAGGAATTTTTGTGGGGTAACTATGGTACCTGTATCAGTTACAGTTTTTTGGTAGTCCTGTATCCAGCGATAGAAAGTGCTGCGGGGAATTTGGTTTTCATTACAGATCTGGAGTACTGTTTCTCCATTCTGGTAACGGTTAACAAATGCCTGTTTTTCTTCTTTGGTAAATTTCATTTGGGATTACCTCCTTATTGTTTTATAAGGATATGATAACATAAGTAGTACAGACTTCGAGTGGATGTATTAATGTCTTACCATGCCAAAGAAATCAAGGAACTCATCTCCTCAGAAGATCTCGACCTTACGGAGTATTCCGACACCCCAGCGCATCGGGTGATTAAACGAGTAACTGTAGTCTCCAAAGAAAAAATCCGCATACGCTTCGTCGGTGGGCTTGAAATCACCCAACCCCTTCACTTAAGAAGCAGGCACAGAGAAATGCTGACAGCTTGGATCCACAGTAGAAACTTATGAGCACTATTCAGATAAAAAATTAGACTTGATTGACACAGGAGATTGTGCTGATCATTCAGTAAGAGAAAGCATGATGAGGACTGCTTTTAAGACATGCTATTCTCTATTTGATAGAATAGGATTTTTCATTAATGAATACTTTAAAGTGGGGTTAACAGGTGCAAAAATTAATTTCAAAAATGTATGGAAAGATAAATTAATAGATACAAGAGGGAATGTATACTATTCAATTTCCAATCCTATCATTACGGCACATTGCGACAATCTGGATAAAGCCAGTTCTCAGCAATCTGCTTTCCAATCAGAAGTACATTGGCTATATTGTCAGCTTTGACGATTTCTTTCTGGCACAGGGAGAGAAAAGCAGGCGGAGCAATATAGATGAGGACAACTATCAGAGAAAGGCCACTCGATACAATTCACGGAGTGTACTGAGCGGTCTTTTGGTTTGCGCGGAATGTGGCCATAACTATCGCCGCATTACCAGGCCATCCGGCGAGATCGTCTGGCGTTGTACCAATCGGGTGGAGCATGGGAAAAAGTCCTATCAGCATTCGCCTTCCATATCGGAGGACAGGATCAAGGATGTCCTCTGTGAGAAGTTAGGGTTGAGCACATTTGATGGAGACGAGATCAAAAACAAGGTCGATGTTATTTTGGTCCAGTCTGATGGCAGTTTACAGATTGAGCTACAATGTGTGGAATATTTTGAGATGCTCCCGAATTAAGTCTATCCTTGCAGCAGGCTGTCTGGTATAATATCCCTATCAGCACTTTTACATGGAGAGGGGTGTTTGCCATGACAGACAGGGAAGCGCAGATCGAGTCGCTATGGACTTATGAGATATCTACGGAAAAGGTTTTGCGACGGGCGGTGAAAAAAGGATTCATCACCCAGGCAGAGGCAGATGAATTTTCTGAAAAGCTGTTTGAGCAATTGGATACGAAGAAGCTCCCGGACTTTCTCCCCTCATCTCTGGGAGAGAAGATGCGGGCTGTGCAGGTCGATGTGAACCCCTATTGTCTCCATGACGGAAATCGCGAAGGAGAAGAAGTCCTCCAGCCCCGGCTATCTTATTCAGAGATGGATGAGGAGCAGCGCCGCCATCGAATACTTGCGGATGTGGGAGAAAATCTACAACCCCAGATTCCAAGAGGCCGCCTGCGGTAAGGATCCATACGGTCAAGACCATCAGCACCACGTTGACTCCATCCTTGTGGATCAACACGACGCATGCGATGGGGATGCGGACAAGCCGTGTCAAGGGCGGCGGGACGACAGCGCATCCAGAGATAGCAACGATGTTCCGGGCATGGTTATTTCCAGAGATTCTGCTGGATATGGTGCGGTGTTATCGGATGATGCAACCCATGCTATTTCCTTAAATAACACGGGGCTTGAGAACATGCACATCAGAGTAGATCCACGATATAACAAACCATTGTTGGTTCCAGTACAACTTGGTATAATGAAACAATAGCAAATAAAAACACTGCCAAAAATTGATGGAAATAATGTCGGGCCATTTTATCTGAATAAAGCACAGACTTTGTACGATTGGGGGCGTTTTATAGATGTTTAACGAAAATCAAAATATACCACGTAACAGCGGCGATATATATTATGCTCTTTATAATAAGCTCTATGTGGTACGGTCCCAGGCAAACTGCATGGCCCATGTCTTTGATGTTGTTCTAAATAGGAACCCTGATCAGGTTCAAGATGCTTTGGCCCGCCTGAAATGCCTGAGTGAAACGGACTACAGTGCCCCGAATTTTATGCAGGCCAAACAAACGACACAGCTTCAGTACGGCGATATTCCCGCGGGGTTTCGCACATGCAAAATTTTTGAGGCAGCCGGCAAAAAGGTTTGTCTTGGAACATCATACAGTGAAAAAGCCAAGTTAAAGTATATAGCAGAGTTGATTGCTCTGTGCAGGGAGCCCCAAGAGGTCTTCAACTATCGGACAGCGCCCAGCGAAAATGCACTACGCATAGACAGCCGGTATCGCAAGACGGCGGCGGACCCGCTGCTCTGCTACAATCTGTTTAATCAAGAGTATAGAACAAATCAAAGTGAATTTATGGAAAGGGTGTTTAAAGAGTGTTTCAGGCGGAATCCTGATTCCGTCGAATGGGCCTTAACAAATTTGGACTGTCTGTATGAAATAGGTTCCAATTTGAGCGATGCCGCAGGCCGGACACCTGTCTATACAGTACAGAGAAGGTTGCATGTAAATGGCCGTGAGCTGATACTGGGAACGAGTCTGGGCCTCGCAGACAAAAGAAATCGGATTAACCGATATCTGAGAGCAAACGGTTTTGCTCCAAATGTGTACGAATTGCTGGGCAGCCAAAACCAAAATGGGCTGATAAAATTGGACAGCAAGCAGCAGCGAGCTGTGGAGGCCGTACTGATGGCTGCCAATAATACAAGGAATACACCAGAACTTGGATATGTTTCCATGGTTGCTGGCAGCGGATTGTCAACGACGATTTTAGGAACTGTGCAAGCATTGCAGGCAAAAAATCCAAACCGATGGACCTATCTGCTTGTGACAGACTCGCTCACGGAAAAGGAGAAGTTGGTCCAAGCGTTAAAATGGCATCAATGGAACTACCACGAGATTGACAGGAGACTCGATTTAAAAAATGAAGCATGGGATCCAGATGCCATTATAATTACAACAATCCAAAAGTTTTGGCCAGAAGACAGCACTGTTCTCTATCCAAGGGCGTTCCCGCTGGACGAGGCACCCTATACAACAGACAAGCCTGTAATGGTAATTTTCTGTAATATGCACAACCTATCGGCCAAGAGTAATATGACTGCACTGTACCGCACTTTTCAAAAGGGCACCTATCTCGCTTTTTGTTCAGTTCCGCCGGACAAAAGTGTGTATAGCCGATTTAAGCGGTGTCTGTATCACTATAGTCTGGAACAAGCCGTGCATGATGGACTGCTTTTACCCATACGGATAGAATGTAAGAACGCAGGTTCCCAAAGGATGTCCTCCTTGGTGCCCAATATGGTTAAAACGCTCCTGGAGCAGCAGAATGCGCGAAAAATCATGATTCTTTGCACCAACATTGTTACGGCTGAACGGTACAGCAAAGCGTTGGCTGGAAAAGGAGTTAAAGCTTACGCTATAACAACCAAATTACAAACAAATGAGCTAAACAGGACTATCAACCAGTTTTATCAGGCACAGATAGCAGCGGCATTTGTAGTGGGTCTTTGGAGTGCCATTGATATGCCTGAGCTCGATATGATCATTGTGACAGAGCAGCTGCACAGCAAAGAGATGCTTCTGCATCTGGCGGCCAAAGTTGCGCGGACCAGTCCAGGCAAAGAATACGGAAATTTATTGCTATTTGGATTTCCTGAGGAGCTTTTAGTGAAATGGGGGATCCCCGTATTCTTTAACAATAGCAGTAAAGGGCCTGATGCTATACTTGGATATGACCCTGCTACCCAATTTGAAGCATTGTTTGCTGAATTGCGCGAGCGTATAGGAAGCGGGCGTTGGGGGGAGGCCTTTCATACGTTGGAGCAGCTGAAGTTGCTGGATATTCCTCACAGCAGGCTTTTGGAAAACGACTTGACTTTTTTGTTTCTTCCCGATAGTTCTCTTGAGGAGAACGAACTGTATTGGCGTACCCATAAAGAAATTGTTGCCCAGCGAGCCGCCATATGGTATGCGTTGACCGGAGAAACACAGAGAGTAGTAGAGAACGATATCTACTGAGATGTTACGTCGGCACCAAACCCTGTAAACCCGCATAAACACTGGACTTTTGAGGGAATTCCAAAGAAATTTATCTCAGGAAAAAGGCCCAAAATGGGTCCTCTTTTTTTAGTGCTTTCCGGAAAATCGTTACTATTGGGTACCTTTACCCCAGTTTTTCCGAAAGGGCGGGACAAGAGAATACTTCATGAAAATAGCGCTGTCGGAGGCATGCAAAATGTTGCCGTCGACAGCGCCTATATATAAACGATATGAAAAATAATTTGAAGAACTAAGGGGAGACATATATGTAAAAATAAAGCGGAGACGAATCTTTCCATTCGTCTCCGTTACTCATTGCTCAAATAAATTTGATACCTCCTGAAACAGGTCAGAACGCCTCAGCTTTAAAATAGCTTTTGCTTCAAGCTGCCGGACACGCTCCCTGGTAATTCCAAGGACATTGCCGACCGTTTCTAAGGTGGCTTTTTCTCCGGTATCGAACCCATATCTCATGCGTATAATAATGGCTTCTCGTTCATTTAATAAAGTTAGTAGTTCCTCAAATTTTCTCATTCGTACAGTATCAAAATAAGAGTCGGAAGGGTTGCTGGAAGGGGAATCGTCAGCGACAAAATCCATAATGGTTGTTTGACGTTCGCTGTCAACAACGGTTTCTAAAGCTAAAGGTTCCTGGATAATTGACAGTACCTCTTTCACCTTTGCTTCCGGCATATGGGATAGGACAGACAATTCTTTCAAGGATGGCTCTCTACCATTATCCTGAAAAAATTGTCCCCGGATTCTGGAAATCTTTGAGATGTTGGCGATGATGTAATTGGGAATCCGAATCATCCTGCCCTGGTCGGCGAGAGCTCTTCGTATGGTAAACTTGATCCACCAAGTTGCATAAGTAGAAAAACGCAGGCCCCTGTTTGGGTCGAATTTTTCTACAGCCCGAATAAGCCCCATGTTGCCTTCCTGAATAAGGTCAAGATAAGGGAGTCCAAAAGTGCGGTAATGTTTTGCGATACTTACTACCAGTCGGAGATTAGATTCGATCAATTTGTCTCTGGCACGCCTGTCCCCATCTCGCATTTTGAGGGATAGCTCACAGACCTGTTCGTGGGTCAATAATGGTATTTTGGCAATCTGGTGGAAATACGCCCGGAGAGAATCGGCCTCGTATGCATTCTCTTCTTTTGGTGGGCTTGACTTTGCCGCATCCGTATCGTCTTGTTCATATTCATCATTTTCATGGGACTCGACCAAGTCAATATTGGCGGCTTGTATTTTCAACTTAACTTCTTCGAATTTTTCTGTGCTGAGGCTGTATTCCTTACAAATCCGCTGGAGTTCATCTAAAGGAATAAAACCATCAATTCTTCCTTGTCTGAGAAGTTCGTTGATAATGCCGCGCATATCAACTTTGTCGGTCAATCGCATCGCCTCCTTCGATGATATGAGCAACTCTATTATAAAATAACGAATTTAAAAAGTCAAGTAAACAAAGTAAAAATGAGAGCAAATAACAACTAAATAAAATGAATAATAGCGTATATTTAATTGATAAAACAGAAAATATGAAAAAATATCAAGCATTAATAGGGCGGAAACATTGACAAAAGCAGTATAGCGGTATATAATAACAGAAAAAAAGAGGTCCCCCTTATGAAAAAACTGATGGAACTGATAGAGGCAGGGTGTTCTGACATCGAAATTGCAGCAAAGGCAAAAGAGATGTATCAATCAGGCGAACTAAACGATATGATCCAGCTTTTGTCGTTCGCAATGGCAGGCGATCCGCTGACAAAAGAGCAGGCGCAGCGAATTGCTTCTCTTTATTTTGAATATGAAGTTGGCATCTGGCAGGAGATCATACCAAACTTCTGGGTTCGCAAGGACGCTGACGATTGTTTTACGGCGGCGGTTGTTTATCCGGATATTAAAGGCCACGCATTTTGTTATTGCTTCAGCGCCAATCTGAAGGAATATACAAATGCCCAGATACAGGCCTATGAAGAGGCATGCCAGCCACCGGAGCATGTAATCAATCTTGAGCTTAGGAAAGTTTATTCTATCCTTGCTTCACTAGACCTTTCGAAAGCAACGGACAGATATGTGGCTGCCAATCAGGAGGATTTGGAATTATGGCTGAAAAAATGCGGGATACAACGGGAGGCGAGATAAAATGCTGTTTTACTGCAATTCATGCAGATATATTTTTGAGGAAGCAGAGGGGTGTCAGCAGTGCCCGGACTGCGGAAAGATGACAGTCCGTATAGCGAATGAGGAAGAACGGTCAGAATACAAACGCAACCAAGAGGAAAACAGAAGACTGGACCAAATGGAACGAGGAGCTTTTTGAGTGATTGCAAAAGGCTCTTTTTTCTTGATTTTTTTAAGGCCATTCCTTAAACTCCACAAAAAACAAAAGGAGTGATGCAATGGCTAATTTAAACGATGTCCTACGTGATGTCCTCGAAAAGGATTTTGACAAGGACACGGTTGACCGGGCGCTTGATGAGGGGGACGAAACAGACGAAGAAAAAAGAGAACATACGGCGGACAGTCAGGAAGAGTCGGAAGCGGGCTATGTAGGCCCAGATATGGCAGAGTATCATAGCGTTGGCAGGGGTACGGTGGAGAACTGGATTAAGAACAGCATTTATGAAAAGTATAATATCAGCAATGAAGATATGCGTGCCTTTTCAAAAATGTCGCCGATTGATATGATGTCGGACTTTGGAAAAACAGTTGGAGATATCGGAAGACTGCGGGAGGGGCTGCGTACCGGGCAGCTTTCATCTGCAGAGTATAAAAGTGCATTAAGCAAAACCAAAGGGGAAATCGTGGGGAAAATGCTGGAGATGGGAAGCTCCAGAAAAAGCATTCTGGAAGATGTCTTTCTCCGGTCAGTTGGCGTTACACCGGCAGACACAGCCAATATCCATTCGTTTCGTGATTTGGTAGATATCCTGCGTAGCGACGAAATGGACCCTGTGGATACGGAGTTAAGTCCCGACCGGGAACGCCCGGAGCCGGATATGCAAGATATGGAAATCTCCCCAGATACTGACCCGGCAATGAATCTGGAAAATCTGGAGGTCGATAAGGAGCAGATGGAACAGGAGACGGATAAAGAACCGGAGCATGACAGTCTTCAGGATATGGATACTGAGACGGAACAGGACGTGGAAGAGGAACAGAAAGACCCCATTGAAACAGACGAAGAGGAAAGATTAGAACAGGAAATTCCGGAGTTTGAAGATTTCAATCAGGAGCCGGAGCAGCCGGCCGACAGCAAAGACCCTGGGGCAGAAGAATTTCCGGAACCGGAAGTGGAAATGGATACAGAAGAACCGCCTGAACCGGATCAGGAATCAGAGGCGGAAACGGACGATTACGCAGAAGATGAAGATTTTTTAGGGGAGGACAGGGATTCCGGAGAAAATGACCAGGATAGGGAGCCAGAGTCAGAGGATGGGGCTGACCGTCTGGATGAAGAGAACTTCTTTGACGAAGAAAATCTACATGACAACCCTCAAGAGGAAACACCAGAACCCGAAGATGAGGAACCAGAGGATGAGGAGCCGGGAAGGGAAGACAGGCGTGATGATGACCCGGAGCCCGAGGAGGAAGCAGAGGATCGGTTTGAAGAGTATCCGGAAGATGAAGGAGAAGATAAAAAGCAGGGAGATCGTTCTGATGCCGTGGAGGATGAACTTGAGGGCGAGGAACAGGATACAGAGGAAGATTCTGAAACTTCCGAAACTGATACGGAAGAGGTTGAAGAAACAGGTGACGCAGAGGATCCTGTTGATGCAGAGGACATCGAAGTTTATGATATGGACAGCGATGATTTTGATTACGATACCTTGGACGGCGAAAATGCAGGTCCGGTAGAGTCAGAGGATATCGGTGAAGAAATTCCGGATACGGAAACGGAATATCCGGATAGCAGTGCCGACAGCGAAGATATCGAAACGGGCCAGGCCGCAGATGTTGCAGAGCCGGAAGATTCCATGGGGGACTTTGAACTGGATGCGGAACCTGATGTGGAAACGGAGACAGACAATTTTACCGATGTGGAAGTGGAAACAGATAACATACCGGAGCCCCAGGAGTTTGAAGATATGCTGAATACGGACGCCCAGGACATGGCCGATTATGCCATGCAATATGAAAGTGACCGTGAAGAGTTCGGAGACCTGGAGGAACCAGCTGATCTGGATATGGATATCGACCCGGATGTTATGGATTCCGATTTGCCAGAGGAAATGCCAGAGATAGAAAGCGGTGCGGAAGCGGACATTGACCTTTCAGAGCTTGGCGAGATTGCGGAAGAAGCTGAAGAAGGCGCTGAAATCATTGCTGCCCTGCTGTAGAAATTTCTTGAAACATAAGGAGCCTCCCACTAATTTATAGAAGCAATTCTGTAAATTAGTAAGGAGGCTTTTATCATGCGAATTAAAGGAGTAGTCAGCCGTATTTTCTGTTCAAAGCCAAGTGGATTTAAGATTCTCGTGTTGGAAGTCAACATATCCCAGCAGGTACCACAAAAATATATCAATCCCGAATTCCCTGCGAGCGTATCAGCTGCAGGAGTAATGAAAGAAGCAGATATCGGTTATGTGGTGGAGATTGACGGGGAATGGGAGCACAGGGATAGTGGACGATTCTGGCCGTGGCAGGTGAAAGTAACGGGGTGTACTGTCTGCGTATTTGAAACACCGCAGCTTCTGGCGGAAATCATCGGAGGCATTGAAGAGATCGGACTGAAGAAAGCCCAAAAGATGGTCTCCTTTTATGGACTGGAGATCGTACAGTTGCTGGAAGAGGGATCGAGCTGCCTGCAGCCGTGGGAATCCAAAGAAGGGCAGATGAAAAGAGCAGGAGAAAAATTAAAAGAACTCAGGGCAAACGCCGACCTGAAAGCGTTCCTGCTTCCCTATGGAGTGAGTGAACAGGAGGCGCTGCATATACAGGAAACTTTCGGACGGGAGGCACTGACGAAGATCAAAAACAACCCTTATCTTCCATGTCGTGAAAGGCTGATCTCTTTTAAGATCTGCGACAAAATAGGAATGGATTTGGGATTCCCGAGAACAGACAGCAGAAGGGTAGAGGCGGTTTTTTCCTATGTTCTAAAAGAACGCGCCGGCGGGAAGGGACATTGCTATTTGCCTGTTGGGCAGCTTTTGACTGAGTGTAATGCATTCCTGAAAGAAAATGCCGGAGCCCCAGGTTCATTTACGAGAACATTGATCGATGAAAATACGGAAAGCCTGGCAAAAGAGGAAAGGATTGTTGTGGACCAGGGCCGGGTATATTCTGTAGAGCGCTATCGGAACGAACGGGCGATAGCGGAAATACTGAAGCGGCGGTTGAACATAAGATCCCCGTATGCGGATGTTGAGGATTCCGTTATCCTTCAATATATTGAGGAAGTTCAGAAGGAATTTGGTTTTGAATCGGAACCACTGCAAGAGACCGCCGTGCTTATGGCCGTAAAACAGCAAACCTCGATTCTAACAGGTGGTCCTGGCTGTGGAAAAACCAGTACATTAAAGACTATTATAGGCGTGCTCCACAAACTGGACATCAGATTGAAGAGAAAAACAACCGAAGTCGCTCTGGCGGCGCCAACTGGTATGGCTGCCAAGAGATTGGTCAATTCTACCGGCCAAGAGGCAAAGACAATCCATAAGCTGCTGGAGTATCATCCAGACGCACCTTTTCAAATGCACTGTGAGGACAATCCAATTGCAGCGGGCTATGTGATCCTGGATGAAACCTCCATGATGGATATTGATATAACGGCAATGCTTTTGAAGGCGGTCAGAGATACGACACAGGTGCTTTTTGTAGGGGATACCGACCAGCTGCCGTCTATTGGACCTGGCGAGGTGCTGGCAGATTTGATTGCTTCTGGCCTATTTCAAATCATCCGGCTGAAGCGGTCATTTCGCCATGGCTCCAGGAGACATATCCTTGAAAACGCTGCCAAGATTATTCAAGGAGACATTTCCTTGGATATCAGACATTCGGACTTCCAATTTTATGAGGTGCCGGATTTACCGGAGGATAAAGAGTGCCGCAGACTTCTATGGAAGCTCAAGAGAGTATTTTTCGAAGAGTATGCCGCCATGGGGAGAAATTGTGAAATGGTGCAGGTCCTTTCACCGATGCGTGTCAAAACGCTGGTGTCGGCCGACCAAATGAATGCGCAGCTTCAGAATCTAATAAATGCCCAGGTTGGCTTTGTGGATGAACTTCGGTGTGGAACAATCCGATTTCGCAGAAATGACAGGGTGATGCAGATATCCAACAACTATGAAAAGACTGTATTTAATGGTGACATGGGTGTCATAGTACAGGCATCGGAAAAAGTAGGAAAGCTTCTGGTGGATTTTAACGGAACTCTTGTGGAATACAAGAGGGCAGAGCTGGAACAGTTAAAGCATTGCTATGCTATAACAATCCATAAGAGCCAAGGGGCGGAATATCCTGTTGTGATTATCCCGATTACCGGTTATCATTCGACTATGCTGATGAGGAATCTGCTCTATACAGGTGTGACCAGAGCAAGACAGAAACTGATTCTCATCGGGGATAAGAATGCGCTGGCATACGCCATCCAAAACACACAGGGGCTAAAGCGTAATACGGCATTGCTGGAAGAACTGACGGAAAGCCGTCGAAACGCGGCGTGAAACATATCGTATATAAGGCGTAAAAATCATATCGTTGAGCCAATAGAAAAAGTGGACAGAAGGCCAAATGCCGTTCTGCCCACTTTTTTGTAGTGGCTGAACCTGATGTAAGGACTGTGGCTTTTTTCTTGAAATCAAGCCTTCTTATGGCTAATTTCTCCACACATCTTTTATTTGATTGGAGGAGTTAAAATGGTTAAGAAGGTAACAAACGAAGACATTGTGATGTTGTTAAACGAAGGGGTAGTAAAAGAGCAGATACAGACCAGGATTCTGCTTCCACAAATTCTTGTTTCGGGGCTGAAGCATGATAAGGTTGTAGAAGAAATCTTGCGGTGTCCATACTGTGGAAAAGAATGGCAAGAGGAAAAGCCGGAGCACAAAAGCTATCTTGCATATGGAACTATCCAGAAATGTCCGGAATGTGAGAAGAAAATGTTTGGCCGCATCCCTCTGCAGAAGGAGAAAAGATTTGAAAAGTCAAGCATTTCTTATGAAATATCCGAATTCAGAGTTACTGAATCCAGCAAGATCTTTTATGCAGATACTGCGCTTATACACGGAGAACAGGGGATGATATTTGCAGAATACGAAATCCATCTGGTTTATAAGGTGGACCCAAAAATGACGATGCAGGAGATCAACCTGTCGCTTTTACACAGGGCTTTTGTAACAGAACGGGATAAATACCTGTACAACGCAGCGGGTAAACGGACAAATAAATATCTGAAAAATGTATTTGTGCAGGATAGACCAATGACAATTGTTTCAGAAAATGCAAAAAACTTTATGAGAAATTTCCTGTTTATGGGAGGTGACTATAACTGTAGTGAATCCATATGGATGGATGAGTTTGAAAAAGGCAGAAGCGTAAAGGACAGTTATTCGTATGTTCCAAGAGGAGAGCGAAAGGCTGGGGAGACCCTAAATCAGTATCATTTTAAAAAGGTTCCTGAACCTCCCAGGGAATATCAGAAAATTGTTGGAAAGGTGCTCAATGAAGATCTGATAACTGGAATGAAAAAAAGAGAAAGCCTGTGTATGAACTGCGGCAGGGTTTTCCGTGATGAAGTAAGGTATGATTGGGGAGAAGTTGTCTGTCCCTACTGCGGGTGTCGAAGTCAGTACCAGAAAAGTCTACATGGGCTCAACCGAAAAATATGCTTTCTTTCACAGGAAGGAGAAAATACACTCTTTATTCGAACAGTTGGCTATCAATATAGTTTCGGAGATGAATGGGAGGTTTCTATAGAAGATAGGGAAGAATACCGGTGTATCCTTACATTTGGAGGAGAGAAAGGGGAAGAAATCCATTTTCTTGTGAACGAAGGCTATGCAACAAATCCTGTGTGGGTGGAAAAAGAAAAATATTGGTCTCAAAAATTTAGAGACAGGATAGAAGAATTGTCCTTTATCGGGGAAATGCCGCTGCTAAAATATTCGGCACTACAGGAATACTTAAAACAGGAGTCGCCAGGGACGAGCTATGGCGCTTTACAGCTTCACTCATTAATCACTTTCATTCGATTTGAAAAGAAATATCCTGTTGTGGAGCAAATCTGCAGAAGAGGGATTGTGTCGGCACTTGCGGAAGAACTGCAATACCTGAGTGAGAGGAATGAATTTCAGCGTATGGATTTAACCCAGCAGAAAGTCTGCAACGCCTTAAAGCTGTCTGAACACTTTACCAAAATGCTTATTGCTCATGGCGGCTGGAAAGGAACGCTTATTGACCTACAAAGGCTGTATGCCCTTGATCCCAATATGCGGCCGGAGGATTACGAATGGATCGTGCAGCACAATATCGATATAGGCAGCATAGAAAGGGTGTTTCAAGAAACGCCCATGACCATTATGAGGATGTGCGCATATCTGGAGAATGTCCGTATCAACCAGTGTTTTGAACCCAACCTGGCCATCAACGATTGGTGCGACTATCTCAAAGCTGCCAAGACGATTGAGGTAGACCTTACGGATAATAAAGCAAAATATCCTTCCAGCCTGAAACGGGAGCATGACAGGGCAATGGCGAAGCAGAAGCTGGTCATGGACGAAAAGAAGGATGAATTTTTCCAGAAAGAAACAGAACGGTATGGGAAACTCTTTTCGTACAAGACAGACGGATACCTGGTGATGCCGCCGAAAAATATGAAAGACCTTTTTGAGGAAGGACGAAAACTTTGCCACTGCGTAGGCTCCTATTCAGATAGGATCATCCAGGGCCAGACCTGCATACTCTTTGTGCGAAAGGCGCAGGAACCAGAGAAACCCTATTTCACGATAGAGGTGAATCCGACCGATAAATGTGTGGTTCAGCTTCGTGGCCTGTCCAATCGTTTGGTTAACCAAGTGACAGAAAAACCGTTGGTTGACTTTCTGAAAGAGTGGGGCGAGAAAAAACATATACAAATAAAAAAGGCCGTATAAAAAACATGTTTTAAATTTCAAGGGACGCTTCCAACGGGAGCGTCCTTTTATTTTGGAGCGCATTTGACATCGCTACCCTTTTAGGGTGTTTTTTTCTTGCAAGATGAATCTCTTTCCTGCATATTTGGCACGTACTATGAAGATTTATATCAGGAGGAATTCATCATGTGGGAAAAAGCGAATATGCCCATCAGCGCACAACAGCTTATGGAAGCCGGATATCCTGCGCTCTCTGCTATTGTCATGGGGAAAGCCGGTATTGCATCGGAAGCGGATGCGGAAGTGTTTCTGCACTCGACAACGGTGCATGACCCAGCGAAAATCCGTAATATAGATGCCGTTTCCGACCTCATATGGGACCACATATACAGTGGGAAAAAGATTTGCATTTTTGGGGATTACGACGCCGACGGCATCACAGGGGCCGCCATATTGTACCTGGCACTGAGAAGGCTCGGCGCCAAGGTAGTAGTCCGACTGCCCGACCGTATTGAGGAGGGGTATGGGATTTCCCTGCAGGCGATAGATGAGCAGCTCGAATTGGGTGCAGAATTGTTTATCACGATTGATAACGGCATTCGGGCAGTCCATGAGATTGAGGCGATAAAAAAGCAAGGGAAAAAATCCATTGTGCTGGACCACCATTTGCCGGGAGAAACCCTTCCGGAGCCGGACGCCATGATTGACCTGTGGATTCCCGGAGAAACCTATCCATTTCATGAATTAACGGGAGCCGGCCTTGCGTGGAAGATAGCCTGCTATCTGCTGACCCAGGTAAGCGAATATGATTACGGGATGTCGTTGGTAGATTTGGCCGCTATCGGCACGATTGCGGACGTTGCTCCATTGATAGGCGAAAATAGGGCGATTGTCAAACGTGCCCTGGCGGATATGCGAAACTGCTGGTATGCACGATATGGCGTCAAGTACATCTATGGGAAGCCAATGGAATATATAACGGCGGAGGATATCGCCTTCAGGATAGCGCCGTGTATCAATGCGTCCGGGCGGCTGTATGCAAAAGGCGCGGAGTTGCCACTTTTGCTGTTGTTGGAAAACAATGAGGAAATCGCAGACCTCCTTGCCGGAAAGGTAATAGAAGCCAATGAAAAGCGGAAAAAAATCCAGCGTGAATGCTATGAGCAGATGAAGCAGGAGGCGGAAAGAAGGATAGCTGCAGGGGACAAGATTCTTGTCCTATATGCGCCGTTTGCGCCATCTGGAGTGGTTGGGCTGATTGCCGGTGATCTGAAAGAGGAATATCATCGACCGTGTATTGTCTTTGCGCCAAAATCAGATGGAACAGGCCAGGTTATCTGGTGTGGCAGCGGACGGTCCATCAAGGCATATCATCTCTTAAACGGATTGAACCGCTGCCCAGATTTGTTCCTGCACTATGGCGGCCACGAGCTGGCTGCCGGCATGAGTATTTCTGCAGATGAAACGATGCTGGAGGAACTTCGAGCCAGGCTGAATGAAGACGCTTCTTACCTTACGGAAGAGGACATGCAGCCTGTCAGACAGTGGGATATTGCAATAACGGAGATGGATCTGACAGAAGAATTGTACGAGGAGATGAACTGTCTGGAACCGTTCGGGACAGGGGTGGAGCGCCCTATATTCAAGATGACGCTGCACGTTAAATCGAAAAACAATAAAAGCTATGAGATTATGGGAACGGATAAAAAGCATCTGAGGCTTTATTGCGACTCCTATCAGGCGGTAGGTTTTTCTCTTGCGGAAAAGTATCTTCAGACGGAGCTGCCGGGGGTGATGACAGGCTATGGTTATCCAAGTGAAAATCATTACCGCGGACAGACGTATAAGCAGTTTACGCTGCTTGATTTTGTGGCAGACCAGGCACAGAAAGGGCAATGATGAATGAGGTGATATAGATGGGGACCTATTATAAGCAGGTTGCTGCCTATAAAACGGCAAAAGGCCTGATAGAATTTGTAGATGACACGCGCTATGAGCAGGAGGTTATGGCATGGCCGCATCTTCATAACTCCAGGATCCGTATCAACATGAAAGATTACTCGAAGGGGACAGGCGAAAAAGCCATTGATGTCTTTTATAACCTATCTCCGGAAGAATTTATAAATCTGGCGGAAGCCATCAGGGGAATCCGGCAGGTTTCTGCAGCGGAGAAAAAAAGATGGGATACATCGGTTGCGGTCTTTTCCAAGATGTCCGAGTTGTATAGGCATGCAAGTCCTCCTCAGAAAGAGACAAAAGAAATACGGGAACTGATCGAGCAGTTCCGGTGCAGCAGGAATGAAGTGTTCGCAGAGGCAGGAGAAAAGCTCTCGGCAGCTTTTGAACGGCTTCTGTCCGGGTATAGCTCCGCATTTTCTACGGGCCTGGTGCAAATGGAGAAATTGCTTACTGGCGCAAAGAAGGAGAAGGAGACGGCGACAAAAGTACGGGAGGTATTCCAGGCCATCAAGATACTGAACTTTGATAAATACATCAATCCGGACAACGAAACGGAGAGAAGGGTCACGGCAATCCGGGTGGCCTATGCCGGATATATGGACTATCCCTTTGTTTTTGAAATCAATAATGGCTGGGGAAAACCGGTAATTACCAGAAATAATGGAGTGATAACCGAAGAGGGAAGTGTGCATTATGAGGATTCCGTCAAGGTCTACATGAAGGAAGAGCACTTGTTCCCGATGCTTCAAAGGGTCAATCTGTTTATCCAGGCAATGACCGTACAGGGGATGGAGAAATATTTTGATAGAGTAAGCAGTCCGATACTCAATTCAGAAGCAGAGTAAAAGAGAGGTCACACTGTAGCTGTTGCGCAGTGTGGCCTCTCTGTATGTAGCGAAAGGATGTCAGCGAAGGAAATAGATGGTGTAAGCACCGTTTCCTGCCGGTTCGCAGTAGATATTAAAAATCGTGAGGTTGAGTGGGGAAAGTCCCATGCTTTCCCGGTACTCGTCGTCAGCGTAATACATGATGGACTCTTGCAGCTGCCTTTTCAAAAGGTCATTTTGCGTATTCTGAGAAGCCGTTACCGGATTGGCCCAACTGGAATTCCCCTTGTTCAGAGAAGTATCCAGCGTGAGGCCATACCCCTGGGCGATGGCAATACAGTCCATACGGATCTGGTCGATGTTGAACGGATATTCATAATCTGACTTGGGCTGCTGGGGCTGTTCCGGCTGAGAAGGTTCCTCTGTTTCTTCCGGTTCTGATGCGGGGGGAGTTTCCGGCTGTTTCGAAGGGGCAGGTTCGGAAGATGGCTGAGGAACTGTCGGCTGTTCCGGTTCCGCTGCAGAAGTGGTGCTGTTTGGCGTTGAAGCAGGGGGATTGGATTTTGTCTCTGTTCCGGTGGATGAAGCAGACGGCGTTTTGGGCTCTGCAGGCGCTGGCCGCTCCGGGGCTGCGGAGGTTTCTGCTTCCGCTTGAGAAGTGGGAGCAGCCGCTTGGCTGGACTCAGCAGATGTGCTGTCGTCCTGTTCGGTCGGTTGAGACTCTATATTCTCCAATTGCAAAGAAACTCCCGGAAGAGAAGAGAGCTCGGCCTGCAATGTGTCGTCTTGGCCGCAGGCACAGCACGAAAGGCCGATCAGCGCAGTAAGCATCAATAGGTAAATTCGCTTTTTCATAAAATCGCCTCCATAAATTTATTATAATCTAAATTAGTATAATCGTAATTACAATTAAATTATACCGCATATTTGGTATTTCGTCAATAGGATAATTTGAAATTTCTTGACAAGCGGGTCCCGCCCGGCTATTTTCTCAAAAACGCAGAGAAAGAGGGGCGGAAAGGTTTTGGGAAAAAATATTGTTAAGCCGCGGCGAAATGAAATCTATATGGCGAAGCTGCCGGTGAATGGCACGTCGGTTCAACGCGGCCGGCGCCCTGTGCTTATCGTCCAGAACGATGTGGGAAACAGGTATTCCTCCACAACGATTATCATACCGATGACAGGCAGGACAAAAAAGGCGCTGCCTACCCATGTGCGTATCGGCACGGACAGTGGATTGTCCCGCTGCTCTACTTTGTTGTGCGAGCAGATGATGACCATCGGTATAGAACTGCTGCAGGGCAAGATCGGGGAGGTGACGGAACCGGAAACACTGGCGAAAATTGACCGGGCCATCCGATGCAGCCTGGCGCTGTAGACCGGTCTTATGAAAAAAATCGGGAAGCCCATTTATATTGGCAGGTTTCCCGATTTTTTGCGTTACGATAAGGTCAGAGCATCTGTATCGATAGAACAAAAGCCGGGCTTCACTTTTTCATCCAGTAGAAAACAGTCATCCTCCCCCTGTTCGCTTTGTAGATAAAGCGAAGCCCGTTCAAAGTATTCCATCAGCAGATAGGGGTCAGTTTTTTCAATCGGCGTGCTGCCGAGAAGATCCTTTATCATGCGAATCATGATCGTGCGTTTTACATAGTCCATTCTCCGAATTTCCGGGTCGGAGAAATAGTTCTTTAGCTCTTCAGCAGTGATCCCCATTGCTGTAACATCCGGCTGGACGGATAACTGTGCTGCGTATCCGACCAGGCTCAGATTCCAGTTGCTGTGCTCAAACAACTCGTGCCAGAATATGCCGTGCGCCTCGTTCTCTTCCTGTCCAGGTGCTTCCTCGTCCAGGAAACGGTTGAACTTAAAGGGAACGACCTCTTCCAGATTCTCAAAGTAGTACCGGATGAAGTTGTTGGCAGCATTGAGAAGCACATATTGAAATTGATGGTCCGGATCGGATTTTGCGAAGATAAGGGTTGAGCGGAAGTCAAAAAGAGAGTCCTTGAAAGCGCCGAGTGCAACGCCGGAAATCCGCTGTGCCGTCATAGCAAGCGCCATATCCAGAATGGAGGCGTCATATTTGCGTTGTTCAATGAATTTCATGTCATAAAGCCATTCCGTGGATTTTGCGGTTTGCATCAGCACCTGTTCCCGTATCACGTCCTTCAGCTCCAGCCGCACCTTATCCAGAAAAGAAGCGATGTTATTGGTTGATACATTGAGGATATACCCGTTTTTTACCATGTCATTAGACCTCCTGGTTTTAAATTTGAGGCAATATAGGAGGTTCTGCTTGATTTGTCAAGAAAAAAGGAACGACTTGACTAAAACCATCTGATGAGGTAAAATAGTAATAAACAGGAATAGACTAATTTTGTTTTCAATAATAGGAGGCGCCTATGTTTGTTGGCAGACAGAATGAACTGAATGAACTGCAGGAAGGTTATGACAGCGGAACTTTTCAATGTGTTGTCCTGTATGGAAGGCGAAGGATAGGAAAGACATATTTGATTTCTCGTTTTATCGAGGACAAACCCGCTATTTTTTTTACCGCGCAGGAAGTGAACGATAAGCTCAACCTTTCCCATTTTACGGAGAAGGTGCTGGAATTTTTTAAGATGGGGGATTCGGGGATAGAGTTCCGGGACTGGGATTCTGCTTTCAAATTTCTTGCGGACAAGGCGAAGGAACAGCAGTTTGTCCTGGCGTTTGACGAATTCCCGTATGCCTGCAACGCAAATAAAGGCCTTCGCTCCATATTGCAGAACGCCATCGACCACCAGTTTAAGGACAGCAAGCTTTTCCTGATCTTATGCGGCAGCCATGTGGCATTTATGGAGCGCAGTGTCCTGGGAAGCAAAAGCCCGTTGTTCGGACGCCGGACCATGCAGTTGTGTTTAACGGGATTTGATTATCTGGATGCGGCGCAAATGCTGGGGGGGGTTTCGGATGAAGATAAAATCCGTCTGTATGCCTGTGTAGGCGGGACGCCCCATTATCTGGCCCAGGTCAATCCAAAGCTTTCTTTTGAAGAGAATATTAAGCGGCTTTTCTTCCGGAGCTCCGGCTATCTGTACAGTGAACCGTTTATGCTGCTCCAGCAGGAATTGCGGGAACCGGCAGTCTATAATTCCATCATTTCTTCGGTGGCTGCCGGCGCCACACGGTTGAACGATATTGTGTTAAAAACCGGGGAGGAGAAGACCAAGGCGTCCCGATATATAAAAGTGCTGGTGGACATGAAAATCCTGGAGCGGATCACGCCCTTCGGAGAAAATGAGAGCCAGAGCCGAAAAAGTATTTATCAGGTCAGTGATTTCTGCTATCGTTTCTGGTACCGCTTTGTCTTTAACAACCAGGCAGAGATTGACGCCGGCATCGGCGGCCTGCTGGCAGATAAAGAAGTGTTCGGTGAAGCGCTTTCCTCCTTTATTGGGAAACCGGCCTTTGAGCAGATCTGCCTGCAGTATATGATGCGGCTGAACAGGGAGCAGAAGCTGCCGTTCCTTGCTACGTCCTTTGGCAGATGGTGGGGAAACGACAGCGTAAGGCGGGAAGAGACAGATCTGGACCTGGTCATGGGGGATAAGGCGGAGAAAAAGCTGATTGTTGGAGAATGCAAGTGGCGGAATGAAGCGGCCACCAAAGCAGATATTGAGAACTGGATGGGGAAGGACAACCTGCTCCCCGGTTATAAAGACCGATACTATGTATATTTCTCAAAAGGCGGCTATACGGAAGGAGCACAGGAACTGGCGAAACAGAACGTCCGCCTAAAGCTTCTGAAGGTGGAAGGCCTGTTTCAGATGGGGGAGAAGCCGCTGTTTGAGTAGAAAGGACGCGAAATGAAGATACAGGATGACAGATGTTTGATGGATGTCCGGGTTGTGGGGTACCAGTTTCCGGACAGGGTGCCGGATAAACGGGAAACGGTGGATTATGACGCCAACTGGCTCACGGTAAGCGTGAGATATACGGGTACGGATTTTACCGCTGAGTTTCAGGATCCCTGTGTGCTTACCTGGGAGGTACAGGAAGCGGCGGAAGCACTGAACCGCCTGATAGACGGCAAGATACAGGATTTCAGGACAGACTTTTTGGAACCCTTTCTGCGGATGGAAGCCGAGAAGGTTGAGGATGAGTTTTGGCTGAGGGTCTGTTTTGTCTGTGAGGTGGACAAGAGTGAGCGGAAGGAGATTACCGCCGTACAAAGAATGGACAGAGAGCGTCTGGCGGAAATCCTGGATGAGGTTAAGGGGGTTGTGCAGCGCTTCCCAAAGCGGTAAAAAGCAGATATCAGCACCTATTCACATTCATAAAAGAATAGAGATAAAAGCAGGACGGATACGGTGGTATTCTTCCTCCATGCTTGACAGTGTTTTATTCCACTGTCTCTTATAGAGGGAGAATGTCATACAAAGCGCTGTCCTGCTTTTTTGCGTCCGGATAATTTTCTTGAAACCGGGCGGACGTTATCCCATAAATTCCTCCGTAAATTTTTCAACAAATAAAGGAGGAATTAAAGTGGTAAAAGAAAAAAAGATCTTAACGGAAATACTGCCAAAGTCGGCGCCGGTCTCACGGGAAGTGGTAGATGAATTTAAGCGGAAGCGAACAGATGGCAAGGTTATCTATGAAGAGTATACCAATCAAGGGATACTATTTTGTCTGAACTGCGAGCAGTCCTTTGCCGTAAATGAAATTGGGGACACACGTTGTCCTTTTTGTGGGAACAGCGGATTGAGAAAGGCGGAACGTCATCCCAATGATGCAACAAAAATCCGTACACTTGAGAAGATTGACGGTTTTCTTGTGATAAAGGATACGGTCGTAGAGTATCGGGAATCTGTTACAGATGGGGCCAAAATAAGTCGAAAAGAAATAGAAGCCATTGTGGCACAGGGGAGCGATGTAGCATTTTTTGAACGGTTGGATGATAATCAGAATAATGATGCGTCACACTGGGCGAGGAATCGGAATGTAAAAGTAAAACATTATTACAATTTTCGAAAGATAGAATGCCGCGAATATGACGCCTCTATATTGGAAGGCACTCCGTTTGCGGATGTCCAAAACAGTGTCCAATCTATGGAGATAACTTCGCTGTTCAACAGTGTGAAAAAGAAAACTCAGCAGGAACATACTGCTGTTGCAGAGTGCCCGGAATTTGATGAAGGATTAATAAATTACCCAAAAGAATTGTCAACGGTCTATTATGAAATATGTCAGAGAGAGGAGAGTCTTGACTCAAGTGGAGTTTTTCGCCGGTATCATTTTTGGTGTACGCATTGTGGAAAATATTCAACTGAGGTAAGTGTATCTCGCGCATATGTGGACAAACACTGTATGCATTGTGATAACCGTGATTATGCTCACATCACACTGCCTGGATTAAATTACTTGATCACGCCGCAGGAATTTGCAGACGGTACATTACTGCTTCGAGTAGATGAAGCATATTGCCGTGCCTATGCCAAAGAGCCCCTTTTGATAGGAGAAGCGTGTGAGGTCTACAGAGAAACCACTATTGATAAGACAGCATACCTGTATATCACGTTAGATGGACAGGCATACTGGTATAACAATGACCGGAAGCCTATTGAAAGGTTTGGGATTCTATTACATCGCTTAAAAAAGGAGAAAAATATCTTTGTATGCTCGGATGATCAGAAAGCAGTTATACTCCAAAACAAAGCGATGAGACGAACTGGATTTGTAGAATATGTCCAGCGGAATAATATCCTGAATTTGGACTATTTTAATGCAATGCAGAAAACGCCATATCTTGAAATATTCTCTAAAATGGGATTTGACAGCCTTATAGAGGACATCATTTATACAAGCACGGAAGAAATCCCGGCTTTTCTTAAAAAAAAGTCTTCAAGCAGCCTTTTTAAAAAATTGGGGAAATTACAGGTACAGGAACTGCTGGAATGTGGTTGCAGCCTTAAACAGTTTGAAAACTATATGCAGATTGTTAAGCTGGATTCGAATGCGATGTTCCGGGATGTAGAGTGGATTTCCTCCAGATCGCATATACGTCATATTTCAAGGATCTTGCGTCTGGGTATTCCAAATATGACTGTAAAGAAAATACGGGAGTATCTGGAACAGGTTGATGATGCCCAATGCTGTCCACCACATGAGAGCGCCCAGCTTTGGGCAGATTACCTGCAGATGCTCAAGATACTGGAATGTGATTTGAGCGACCGTACAGTGATTTATCCCAATTCCTTGAAAAGAGAGCACGATAAGGCGTCCCGTAAGGCTTCCCAGGTACAGGACGAGCGGATGGCGAAAAAATTCCGGGAAAGAGCGGAAGACAATGAGTGGTGTATATGGGAAAACGATATATTCAAAGTGGTAGTCCCTCATGAAGTGACGGAACTATATGAGGAGGGGAGGAAACTGCATCACTGTGTCGGCAGTTATGGCCGGATGGTATCTGACGGAAAGTGTGTCGTTGCGTTTATTCGCCGGAAAGGCGAAGAAGACATTCCCCTTTGCACAGTAGAAATCTGTAAAAAAGAAATTGTACAGGCGCGAGGAATGTGCAACAAATCGGCAGACCAGATGCCAAAGGTAAGGAGCTTTATAAAACAGTGGGCGAAAGAGAAAGGTTTAACATATGAAGCGGCGTAAGGCCAATACTGAAAAGCCCGTTACGGAGTTTTCTTGACAAACGGTTGCGGCATGGCTATGCTTTCCGGAAAAGGAGGCGGCGGTATGCGAAAAAAAAGAGCGAGATGTTTTCTGTGCCTGTTCCTTCTCCTGCTGCTCTTAAGCGGTTGCGGCAACAAGGTGCCGAAAGTAATAAAAAACCCCAATACGGAATTTGTGACGTTGGAGGCGTATGGGGAGAAGGATTATGTGGTGCCGGAGAATTACGAGCATATCAGAGACAACATCTATGCGGTTGTCAAGGACGGGCTTATTGTGGAGTACAAGAAAATCGTGCTCCAGAGCGGCCAATATGTATGGCTTGACTGCGAGGCAGAAGAGATCATGAAATAAGGCGGCAGCGAATCTACCGGAATGGTACGGTTCGCTGCCGCCTTATTTTTTCCTTGGACAATATGGGCAGTAAGGCCTTTTGCGCCTGGCCCGGTCCTGTATGACGCTTTGATATTCAGTCCCGCAATTTTGGCAGATAAACCAAGCCGTTTTTGTGGACGAGGGGGATACTTCATAAGGGGTAAAGGTGTTTTTGCTCGGGTGCCATTCCGCAGCCGCATCCGGATACTGCATACCGAAAGAACTGCAGATAGGACAGCCTTTATGCCGCCGGATCCGTTCCGCAGGAGAGGCAGTAAAAGAATGCCCCCTGGGACAAATCCAATGGTATTGCACATTGCTCATAAAGCGGACGGAGGAGGGGGCGATGTTTCCATTCCGTTTTGTATCCCATTCTGTCAGCAGTTCCGGATGGAGTGTAAACAGCGCATTTGCTTCGTTTTTGCAGAAGGGGCAGGGAGCTGCCGCGTGAATCTGCGCCGCAATGCTGCGTTTCCATATATGTCCCTTATCGCATTCCCACAAAACCGGCTTTGAATAAGCGGGACTGATCTCGGTGGGTAAAACCGGATTTTTCTTTGACCAGAGTCTGGCCACCTCCGGGTAGTTTTGCGCAAAAGAACCTTCCTGTCTCTTGCCGCAGGTTTTGCAGTATCCCCTGCGCAGGCGGTTATATGGGCTTTCCGTTTCCGTATGCCCGTATGCACAGCGCCAGGTTACATTTTTCCGGGATGTATACCCAATCTCTTCTGCGGAAAGCGGGTTGTCCGCAGCATATTCAGCAAGCAGGTCCTCCCGGTGTATCTGCCGGCAGTGGACGGCAAGGCTTACGATTTTTGGCATACGCTTTCCTCACGTTGAAGTGCAAGAACTCCGAACAGGCAGAATGCCTCCATGGCAAAATACAGCGGCGTCATGGAACTCTGTCCGAAGAAGCCGATCAGATTATAGATGCCGATAAAGGCAAGCGCCAGTAAGATTATGTATTTAAAGAACCGTTTCATAAAAATATCCTCCTGTATTATTACTTTTATTATATCATAAAATTTATAAAATGTCAATACAGGTAAAATGAAAAATACTGAAAGGTCAGGCGCCCTTCAGTATTTTTTCCTCGATAGGCCAGATGCCTTCTTCGGCTAACATCTCTTTTAAATCCCGTTTTCTCGCTGCCATTTCTTCGTGATAGGTCCGTTTGTTCAGCACAGCTTTGTACAGCAGATCTTCCCATAGTTTTACCAGTTCTATCGTGAAGCTGCATTGGTCCATACGGTTGTCCCGATAGCATTCGGCAATATATTTCTTGGATTCAAACCAGCGGGTCCGTGTGATCGCGCAGATGACCCAGTCGTGCTCCTGTGGGTCCTTCAGCGCCAGATTCCGGAAATAGATTTTTTGATACTGGACCGGCCAGTATTCGATACAATCGTCTTCAAATTCAAAGGTATCAAATTCGACCGGGATTTCAAAGTACTCTTTTCCCGCGTTCAGAAGCTGGTACTCTTCAGCAGAAAGCGGGTCTTTTTTGCGGATAGATGGCCTTCTGTTCGAGTCCACTTCCACACTTTCACGAAAGATGCCGAAGGTAGAAACAATGGCTTCCAGCAGTTCATTCATATCAGAAAGAGGAATTTCCATATACCCGGATGCCAGCTTCAGCACATCACCGCCTGTCTGGCAGGACTCACAGTAAAAGGTGTTGGTATCACGATAGACCCGGCAGGAACCCAGGTGCTTGTCGTTGTGAAATGGACAAAGAATGAGGGGCTGACGGGGACGCTCATTGATCGCGCCTGAAAAAGCATGAGCGACATCCATAATGTCAAGAACTTCTTTGACCTTTTCTTTCGAAATCGGTTTTTGTTTGGGAATGACGGTAGATTTCATTTGAACGCCTCCTTTATTTCTGAATCTGTTTACAGGCAGACTAATAGGACAGGAGGCGGAATATTTCAAGAAATATGCGCCGATGATTTGCCGGAGCAGTTCGATTCCAATGACAGCAGCGACAGTAAAAGTGGGGCAATAAGTGGGGTAAAAACTGGGGTAATAAGTGGGGTAAAAAGTGGGACGGATTACCCCACTTTTGCCCTTATGGGGAACAGGGAAGAGAGCGCCCGGGAGAAATTTCCAGCATGAATTTTGTGGTCAAACCGGGTGGATTTTGCTTGTGCATTTTCGATTTTAAAAACGCTTCCCCTTTAGGATTCGTGATAGACATTTTTATCAAAAAAGGGGGTGCAGGGGGGTTAAAGAAGTCAGCCGGAGGGTAAAAGCGGGTTGGAACCCGAAAAAAATCGTTCTGCACCTATGATTTACAGTCCTGAATGACTTTCTACTCCCAAAACCTAAGAGATGATTTTTCTTCCGGAATGATAAGAGTTCGGAAGCTTTTTTGAGATGATTTTTCCATTTCGGAAGGCCGACTTTCTTTCAAAAAATCAGGCAAAAAGTGGGGGATTGAAATCTGGGGTAGAACAGACGCTTTTTTGCCTGAAAGATTCCTTTTGGAATGACAGGAAAAATGATTTTCACTCCGATATGACAAGAGGAAAATCCCCCCTGCTTCCGAAAAGAGGGAGCAGGGCCAGTCATAGGAGAGAGGCAGTCATGTCGGAAGGGGCCCCGATCATTCCGAAGGGAGAGTGTGCTAATCATTCCGAAACGAGAGCCTCTCGTCATTCCGAAAAGAGGGATAAATCAAAAACAAATCTAAGAGAAATCTAATTTTCTTTCGGATATGAGAGTCATCTATCTTCATTCCGAAATGAGAAGTCCTCCCGTTCATTCCGAAACGAGAGGTGGGCGGATAAATCCGCGGCAAATCCATAACAAATCTGATTTTCCTTCCGAAATGACAGTCCGATGACCGTCATTCCGAAAGGAGAGCGTTGCCTTTGCCCAATGACTGTCATTGGAAAACGGCCCCCTCATTCCGAAAGGAACGGACAGCGACCGTCATTTAAAAACGAACGCCATACGAATCTGAAAAGAACTGTAATAAATCTGTTATGACTTTCATTCCGAAATGAGCCGTCATCTATCATAGCGAAATGAATGTCATGAAAAAATGGGGAGCGGGCGGTTTGAAAAAGTCCAGTCATTTAGAAATGGCAGCCGCCCGCGGTTCCCGATAGGAACAGGCAGCCTCTGGACGGCGGAGCGGGTATGATTTTTTTCTTGAAAAGAGAAGTGTCGTGCTGCCATATTGTGCTCGCCAATTTTAATCAAACAAAGGAGGAATACAAATGCGTAGCAAAAAGCTGTGTTTCAGAAAGGAGGAGCGGGCGGATGAATAACTTAACACTGCTCCAGCAGATCCGTGGCAGCATGAGAAATCCGGAACCGCTAAGCGAAGAGAATTTCTGCAAGGTGGCGGAACCCGGCCTGACATTTGCGGAAGCAAAAAAAGCCTGCGCGGCAGCAGGCGTTGACATCGGCAAGATCCTTGTGGATCTCCAGCGGACTGTCTGCAATATCTACTATGCCGATTATGAGAGCGGGGTCTATTTTGTCGTAGAGCTTACCCAAAAGCTGCTTCCGGACGGCGGTCCGGTTTTCAAGGCCTATACCATGGCGCAGAAAAGAGCCCGATATTTAAAGGAGCGGGACTGGTCCAACTACTACTTGATCGCAGTGCCCGCGCCGCTCCAAATCTGGGATTTCCAGAAGCGGTATCGAGAGATTGAGCCGGAGCGGGTCTTTGAAATCTGGAGCGGCATTTACCAGAAGCTCGATTATGCCAATGGCCAGTGGAAACCGGAAGTGTTGAATTATGTGTTCAGCTAAGCACCGGAGGTAAAAGGGCTGCCTGTCAATGAAAATGGGAAAGTGACGGTGTACAGAGGAAACGGGACGCTTTCCATACCGCCGGACGAGGCGTTTTCCTGGTCCACCAACCGAATCAACGCGCTATGGTTTGCCAATCGCAGCGGTACCGGACAGGCGGTGTACGAAGGCGAAGTGGCGCCGGAAAAAGTGGTTGCCTATTTCGAAGGGTTCCAGAATGAAAATGAGATATTGGTCCGGCCACACATGGTGGAGAACATCCGGGCGTTGGATCTGATCCCGGTGAGCCAAAAGGAGATGGTCAGGATGCTGATGCCAACCTTGCCGGAACTGATCCGGTATGGCCGGTATGCTTCAGAACTGGGGTATCCGTCGGAAAGCGTGTTTGAATTTCACGGGAAAAAGCATATCCTGCGTGTGCTGCTGCTCGGGTTGATCTACTTCTATAACGGCGAGCCGACGCTGAATCTGCTGGACAAAAAGATCCTGATATACTTTGCGCTGCTCCATGATCTGGGCAGGACGAACGACGAGAAGGATGACGCCCACGGCGTAAAGTCGGTCCGGCGCATCATCAAGGAGCACATTGACATTCCGGAACTGCAAATCGGGCGCCGGGGAAGAGAAGTGGCACAATTTATCATTCGCTACCACAGCCTGCCGGACGAAGCGGGCTATCAGGCGATCCGGAAAAACAGCAGGATATCCCGGGAAGAGGCGGAACACTTAAAGCTGCTCTATGAGATCTGCAAGGATATCGACGGTCTCGACAGGGTGCGCTTCAACGGGCTGGACCTGGAACAGCTCCGCACGCCCTATGCCAGAAGGCTGGCTCTCGTTGCAGGGGCTCTTTTGCAGGAGGAGATTGAACAAGTTGTGGAATCCCATTAAAGGCGCACATATGAAGATCCAGCGGCTAAAGAACTCAGAAAGAAAAGAGGATGAAAGATGAGTAAGACCCCCTATTTTCCGCCTTTATACAGAGAAGTGGACTGCGGCCAATGCGAGATTGCCGCGAAATGCCGAAATTACGGGAAGTCGCAAAGAAACCGGCGTGACTTCTCGGTTTTATCCGGAAGGTGCCCCCGCCTTCCGGATAAACGCGGTTTCGTAGAAAAAGGGGAAAGAGAGCGATATGTCTCTGTTTTCCCGCTTGTTCACGCTGAAAGAGGCGATGAAGAGGAGGAAGACCTGGAATTGACGCTGCGCTTACCGGGTGAAAAGCGCAACCGCAAGGTGTATCAGACGAAGAGCGGATACTGGTACTACAAAACAAAGAATGAAAACGGGGACCCCGAGAGGATTGTCCTGCAAATCGAAGGGTACCGGACCAAAGCAGATATTCTTTGGCATATGAACGACCAGAGTACCGACTACTGCCTGTTTCGGTGCGATGTGATGGATTACTGTGTGTAAGAACATTTTATTGTATGGGTAGAAAGGGTTGAGAGTATGAATCAGAAAAAAAGAGAAGAGAAAAACGGCATATGGTTGAAGAGGCTTGGGCCGATTGGCCTTTGCCAGGTTCAGGAGGTCGAAGAACTGCAAAAAGAACTGAGCGAGGCGGAATGCAAAATCAAGCTGCTTCAGTCGGAACAGGAAGAACTCCAAAGAAAAAATCGGAAGGCTCATGAAGTAAGCACTGACAAAATAAAGCGGCTGCTTTTGCAGGCAAAAGAAACAGATTTTGAAAAGCTGGAGGGCGAAGAACTTTTTAAGGCGTGCTGTTTTCCGGTCAATGAAAATCCGGAGACGGGGAAATGGTGTGTTTCCATGAATATCTGTTCTATGGGCGGCTGCGAATTTAACGACTATGAGTTCGCCGCCAGGCGGGACGCCTTTGAGTTTGGGTATATCCTGACCCAGCTTGGAGCCAAACCGGAGATGGGCAGCGCATGCCCCGACTGTTATGCGGAGTATATCAAAGAGTGTATTTAAAGGGTGTGCATAGCGGGAAACGTCGTTGTCCTGGCAAGGCTGCGCCCCGATATCGTAAAGCTGCAGGACAGCATGGAGACCCCATGCTGCCCTATTTTTTGTTCGGGGATGTGGAAATGGCTGCTTTCCGAGCCGTTTTTCTTGACAAATGAAAACGGCTGAAACAATATGCCCAGCAAAAAGAAAGGCGGGATTCAAATGTCATATATACGGAGCATGATCGAGTGCCTGGAAAGCAACCGTATGCTGCTGCAGGAAGAACTGGAACATCTGGAGCACTATCCGGAGCTGACCGGGACGGTGATCACAAAGCTGGTGCGCTGCAGCCGTCCCAACTGCGCCGCTTGCGCAGCCGGGTATTTCCATGGGCCAAACGCCTACTATCAGTATTATGAGGACGGGCAGCTAAAAGAAAAATATCTCGGCAAAAAGGTCCGGGAGGAGTATATCTGGAAAACAGAAGCCAACAAAAAATACGACGCGGTCGCCGCGGAAATCCGGACGCTGGAAGAGGAGATCGCGCAGCTGGAGGCGCTGCTCCCGCAAAAAGGCAGGGAAAAGGGATGAGGCGGGAGGTACCATGGTCCCGCATCAAGCGGAAGGATGTGACGAGTGAGCCGGTCTATGATACGTACCGCCCTAAGCGGTGGATGAAAATAGGCGCGGGTTTTCTGGGAATGGCGGTGCTGATGGGAAGCCTTACGATATTCCGGATCCCAGAGCGGCTCGGGCTGCTTGGCGAGCCGGCAGAGCAGCAGGTGGAAGTCTTTCTGCAGCTGACGCCCAAATACAAAAATGTGGTCGACCAGCTGCTGGACAGCGAACAGGACCTTGACTGGGACGGGGACGGCCTGGATAACGGAGCGGATCCCCATCCGTGGGAGATTGATTTTGACCGCAACGGGATTCCGGACGGCGCCGAGGCAGTAAGCTTTGTGGAGGGAGAGCTGCCGGTCCGGTACGAAAACATACAAGGGATTGTGAGCAGTTCCAAGGCGGGATTTACTTCGTTTCGCGGGAAGTACATCTTCCGTTCCTATGGGGGATGGGTAAGCATTTCAGAAGAGACGGGGGTCCCATACGTAAATACGGGCGGCGGATGGAGAAAAGCGGAGCATGAATACATCGATGCGGTCTGCTATGTCCGGGTTCCGGGAGACTGCGCCATTGTGTTTTCAGATTCCGGCACGCCCAAGGACCGGGAGGTGGTGCTTCCGGCTGAAGCGGCCGCCTGCGAGACGTACCCGGAAGCGCGGTACGGCGGTGCGGTCAATGCGCCTCTTTTCCTGTTGTCTGGGATCTATTCTCAGATTGACAGCGGGAAAACGGTTCAGGTCAATATCCTGACAGACGGCGGGGAACAGCAGCTTTTAATCTATGGGTATGACGCGGCCGGAAATCTGCTTGCTGCGGACGTAGAGTCATTTGCAGAAAACGGGACGGTGCAGATCACTGTGCAGGCGCAGCTGTTTTATTCAAAAGGGCAGGTCACGATGCGGACCTGGTTTGATTTTTCCTGGGGATCCCTTTCCTCTTCGGAGGGCGACGTATTGACGGCGTTTTTATAGGGTGCCGAACCAGCGGTCTCTTTGCCACAGAGAAAAATTCTTGAAAAATAAGGCGGCGCTGTTTACATTCCTTCTGCATTTTGTAATTTAGCTAAGGAGGAATGAGCAATGAGTACAAATCTGAAAAAGAGCAGCGCCACGCAGTCACGGAAACGGGATGGCCCTAAGGAGCGGCTGAAGCAAACGGTGAAGGACTGCCTGGAACGGTATCAGCATTGGCAGAAGCTTTATGAGGATGGCGGAAGCGATCCGTTCTACACGGATGGCGCCAATCTGGCCCTGGTCCGAAACCACATCATTTATTACAAGAAACAGATGGAGGAGGTCTGTCTGGCCCTTGCGTGCGAACTTCCGGACGTCTATTTCCGGGCATTGCCCCCGGAAGTGCCGGCGGGGTACATGGCAAAACCGGATGAGATCCGGCAGGCTGCCCGGGAGACCCTGGCTGCGTATGAGAAAGATGAGGATTACCTCGCCCTGTTACGGGTGGGGAAGCAGCTCAGCCCAAAGCAGAAGGAGAAAACAGGGTACCTCGCCGTCATGGGCTATGTCACGAGATTAAAAAGCGCACTGGAAAGCGACGATCTGGTCACCCTGCGTCTGTACCGAAGGACTGATGTGTACGCGGACGCCATTAAGGAGTGCAGGAAGCGGGTAGACGTTCTGGAACTGGAGCCGTATCAAATGACCCTGTTCGACATTGCGTAAAGGAGAGGAAAGGAAAAATGAACCAACAGCTTAACAACATAACCCCGAAGGAGTTGAAACTTCTCTTCCGTCTGGACGGGAACGATCCCTGCCGGGAACATCTGATTGGCTATGTGCGGGGAGATTTTGGGAAAAGCGGCAATGAGTTTTATACGACGTGGTTCCCGGAGGATGACAGCAAAAAGACAGAGAGATTCCGGGAAACCCTCGACCAGGTCATCAATGCGTTCCGCGAGGACCCCCACACGCCGGTTTTACGGAGTTTCCAGGACATGGCGGCCTATTGCAGAGAAAATCCGCAGAAACAGATACTTTACCGTTACAGCGAGTCAACGGATTATGCGGGGAAAGTAGAGACTTCGGGATTCAGATTTTATATCCGCCTCATCGTAAGGCGGAACGACTACAATTTCTACGTCTTTGCATATGAGGCGGCAGTGGATGAGGCGCTGGAAGGCGCAGCGGAAAAGGAAGAGAAACCTGTATAAGAAAAATTGGAAGGAGACGATCAGGATGAGCAGAATTGAAACGGAAATTTGGGAGCCCCACCCGGAGAAAAAGGGTATGGTGCGATATGTCGGGCAGCGGAAGACAGGGGACGTCTTTCGGGATGTAAAAATGTTCTTAAAAGAAGAAAATCTGTGCCCGGAGGATTATCTGAAGCTATCGTTTGGCTTCGAGAGCCGGTATGAGGAATTTCCCAAGATGCTGGATATCCGGTGCTACGCACAATGGGGCGGCAATGAAGGAATTTATCTGCAAGCGGATCTGCTTATTCAAAATAAGTACAACGGCAGGCGGGAGCAGGTACCTTTCCTGACCGGAAAGACCCTGGAGGAAACCGCGGAAGCCTATGACCGGATGCAGTACATTGCGGGGCAGATCTATATGGCGTTCATGGGAGAGCATATGACCAGTTCCCGGTACATGATTATGTCCGACGGCACAAAGACGGAAACCATCACCTATGACGTGCTCACCAAAAAGCTGGAGAGGGAATGCCGGAATATGCTGCGGAAACGGCTGCTTCATAGCGAGGAACCGCTTGCAAAAATCTCCGGGGAGCTTGGTCTTGTCCTGCAGATACTGGACGTGCTTCAGGAGCCTTCGGTCTTTGAGAGTTTATCCATGGAGAAGCGGAAAGAGCTTTACGAAACGGAAGATATCCTGCAGCGCCTGTATCATCTGGCGGAACACCTGTGTATAGCCAACCGGTATGAAATTGACGATCTCATCGCGTCGGCGGAAACCCTGTTGAAAGAACCCGGGGAGAAACCGGACCTTTCGCTGGAGCTGCCGGAAAACGCCTATTATGGCTTTACCTGTTTTTCCAGAATGAGTTATCGGGATATACCGAGAGCCGATATCATAGATGAGATTGTCTTCGGTATCTATGTGCGGAATGACGGCTGCATCTCGGAGGCTACAATTGGATGGGAAAAGCTTGGCGGAAAACCGGTACTGTATGTTAAGGCGTATGACGATGGCCTGCAGGCGGCCTATTCCCAGAAGTTCCTCGCCGTAGTAAGGGCGATAAGGGAAAGCGACGCCCTTACGCCGAAAGATGTTTCCAGGCTGCTGATCTGCGAGGGGTTTGAGGACTGCTCCGACGAACCTCTGAGTGAGTAAACAGAGACCGAAATCGGTACGCACTGAAAAACGGAGCGGTTTTTGAAACTGGACAGCAAAAAAGATCTCCACAGATTTCCGGAAGGAAGTCTGCGGAGATTTTTCTTTTTAGCCGAGCAATTTATTCAGTTGCTGCAGAAAGCTTGCAGGCTGCCATTGGTTTTCGGTTTCCCGATAGAAGCAATGTCCCAAATACCGCCATGTACCATCAGATTCGGCGAAGGTGAGATAAGTTGCCTTGAAAACACCGTTTTTGTCCGGCAGGTGCTCCAGTGCTTCTCCTACCTGTAGATACCCAGCCTCCATATATGCCGGCGGAAGGATGCCGAGAAAATTGCTGTAGATTGCTTTATCTACGATATCGCCCGGGAGGGCGTACCAATCAAAGTCCGGCATACCGGATTTGGTCCATTCCTCTAAAGTTTTAGGTCTTCCATTGTTTCTGTATCCGCCGGATGCCAGATAAAAACACGAGAGCGCTGCGTAAAACTGGGCGGGAGAGAGGGTGATAAACTCATTGTTCTGGTTCCGGTATTGTTTCACGCCAGCCAGGAGGCTGTCTATGCGGATCGAAATGAAATCCTCTCTGTTGTCTCGCAGCCAAATAAAGCCATTGTCTTCTACTGCTTGGAAGTTTGTCCAAATAGGTCCGGTCTCCGTATCGGAAAAACGGATGGGAATAAATCCGAAGGAATCACAGAAGAGGGGAAGCTCGTTCCCGTCCCAGGTGTAGACGATCACATCACCGACCGAAAGGCTCCGGGTCCGGTAGTCATCGGGATGGTCTACATTGAGCAGATAAAATAGTTCCTCCGGATTAATGTCAGTACAGCTGCCCTCATAGGTAAGGGAATAAAGCTCTCGCGGCGGCGGAAAGCGCAGCCCGAGTTCATCTAAAAATTCCTGTCCCATAAACGCATATCTTTCGGTGTCTTTGTCCAGGTCAATCTGATAGAGCTTATAATTCATCGTTTAATCCTCCTGTTCGTACGCAGCTACCAGTTTTTTAATCCAGTCGCAGCTTTCCGCATATGTCATTGCCCGTTTCTTTTCTGCCTCCGTTCGGATCCCACGCACCTTTTCATTCAGAAACAGGTGTGCGAAAGTACCTGGTTTAATATCCAGAATGTACATCGCACAGTAAACCAGGTAATCGTCGCCGAACTCATACTTTGGAATTTCCTTGCTCATTGAAAGTCCTCCTTTATTTATGAATTTGTGCAGGAACAATGTAGAGAAGAGGCTTCGTTTTTGCAAGAAAAACAGACTTGGATTTTCTTGAAATTTACCGGCTCCTTGTATAGATTGTCAGCACCAAAATTTTATAGATAAAGGAGCAGTTGATCATGGAAACAAAGCAAAATGACACGGGCAAGATGTCACGAACACAGAAGGTCATTGTGGTGGTCACAGCAGTTACTCTGGCGGTTATCCTCATCCTCATGTTTACCACAAGGTTCATGGGAAGCGGAAACACATATCCGATAGGCGACAGCCAGGAGAACAGCAGCACACAGACTACTTCCCCTTCGGAATCCCCAGAGGAAACGGAACCGGATGCTCTTTCAGAGACGGATCAGCCGGAAAGCGGGCTGTCTTTCGGCAGTGTTCCCAACACTCCGGCAGTTCCTGAACTACCAGGCGATCTTTCTCCGGAACTTCCGTCCGGGACAGGGAATACGACCCCAACAGTACCGGACCATACAGAAGAGGAACCTTCTTCTGAGCCACAGCAGCCGGAAACTCCATCGGAGGAGCCTCCGGAACCGGAAGGGGGAAATACGGAAACGCCGCCGGAAGAACCGGAAGAATCGGAGCCGTCCGAGGAACAGCCAGGGAATTGGTTTGATGGGGCGTCGGTATCCCTGACAGACATAAATGAGTCTGCCGTAAGCTTTCAGATTGGAAGCGAAACAGTGACGATCCCTGTACAGACTACGATATTCAACGGGAGAGTAACGAAATCAGGGGTTCTGTCCGATTCCCTGCAAGGTTACTCCATTGGAGCGTCGGTAATGCTCTATTACCCGGAAGGCAGTTCTTTAAACGGAATTACACTTTCCGGAGCCTATGTCAAGGCGGATTCGAGCCGGCTGACAGTCAGCGGAGACTACAACGGGGATGGCAGCAAAATTGTGTTTCGGTTAAATGGAGTAAAACTCCCATAAGAGAAAGGATGGAACAGAATGGAAAATAAGACTTATGTGCTGAACAGGGAGACTGGAAAGATTGAGCTGTATTTCGAGAAATCGGAATACGATGCGCTGTCGGACGACCAGAGGGGAAGCCTGCGCAGCGGATACCTCTGGTCAAGAGCAAAGAAGGCATGGGTGAGCCGCGCTAAATTTCCTAACCTTTACGGGGCGAAACGGGTTGCCCAGGAACTCGGTTTTACTGAGGAAGAAAGAGTAGGAGAGCGCCTTACCTATGAGGAACAGCTGGAGCGGAAGAAAGAACGGGCAGAGGCCAGAGCGGAGCGCTATGAAGGATATGCGGAAAATGCCCAGAAGCGAGCCAAAACCCTGACCAAGGAATTTGAGCATTTCAGCAAAGATATCGCGTTTGTCACGCAGCCCATCATCCCGGGACATGCCGGGTCCGAGGCATTTGCGAGACGCCGACGGCAGATTGCGGAACGGTTTGAAAAGGGGATGCAGGAATACCGCAAGAGTGATTACTTCAAAGAGAGGGCGAAAATTGCAAGGGAAACCGCAGAAAGCGCCGAACTCAGCAATCCATCCTATCTGAATAACCGTATTAAAGAATGCACGGCATCCATACGCAAGCTTCAGAAAAATCTTGACGCATACGATGAGATCCTCAACAAACTGAAAGCCCCGGATGATGGGAATACTACCTACAAAGGCAGGTATTCGGAGGAGCAGGTGCAGAAGTGGCAGGAGGATACGCTGGAAAGGATAGAGATTCAAGTTGATAAGCTCGGATTTTTCCAGAATTGCATGGATGAGATCGGCGGGTATCGGTTCAGTCAAGAAAACATAAAGCCCGGATATCTTGTTAAAATGCGTGGATATGGGAAATATAAGATATTGAAGGCGAATCCGACCACGGTTTATGCCAGATCAGAGACAACAGATATGGTCCACTCCTTTTACTATGCGGACATTGAAAGCATTATTTCCGACCAGGCGGAAACGCCGAGGGAAGATACGGAACTGCACCCATATGAAAAAGATGATATACTGGTCTGGGATCCGCATGGCTCAGGACGTTATCTGGCGGCCTACCAGGTTGTTGCTGTTACGGAAAAGACAGTTCAAATGCGGGAAATCAAGTTTGATTCCGATGGACAACCTGAAAAAAACAACTTTAAAAAAGAGGCAAGGGTCATTCGTCGCAAACCATATATCAATCTTATCACCAATCAGTGGGGAATTTGTGGTGCCGGGCAAAGAATATTGAGAAAACTTGCAAAGAAAGAGGATGATGAAAATGCGGAATCAGATATTTAATTATTCCATATCAGCTTCGTCTATTTCAAGCAGTCAGATCGCGCCTGAAAAAATCCAGGCGGCGTTGGAAAAGACTGGACTGCAGCATATTCTGGTGGAGTGCTTGCTGGACTTTGAGGCTACGGTGGAGACCTATCCGGATAAAGAGATAGCGGGATTTGCCAGACGCTGCGAAACATGGCTTCTGAATCGTGGCTCAGACGATATGGCGCAAAAATTAGCCGAGAGCTGCAGGGAGTGCGGAAGTGATAATCCCAAAAAGATTGCGAGAGCTATGTATGAGAAAGTATGCGGCCATGGCATGACTTCCTTTGAAGCAGCTGAAGCGGTTTGTAACTGTATCGCCCAGAACGCAGATAGCAAAAGCATATAGGCGTTGTAATTGCGCAAAAAAGGTTAAGACAGATACTGCTCCATCATCAAATTTTTTTGATGGGGCACCTCCCTCATTTTATCTGCAAGAAAACAGGAAGTGATCCGCAAATGTAGCGAGATTGCTTCCTGTTTTCTTGCAGCTCTTTTTCGTTTTATATTCGAATTTCACAGGCAAGATCAAATATTGAAAGCCTACTTTTTGGGGGATCGCAATCTGAACAATCTTTTATTTTTAGAAGTTCCTGATTTCTCAAATTCGTAGCCCGGCAGCCGAATAGGATGATTATCAAGATTAAACTTTACGAGTTTGACGATTGATAAATTTTGCTGGTTATGATAAAATTTTTATACATATATTTAGCTAGTATTTAAACTTGTCTATGATGGTCATTTAGTAACAGCTTTTCGAGAAGTAGAAAACTCAATTCAGGAGGGGCTATATGAAACGATACATAAGCATAT
>ERZ506427.266-NODE-266-length-33703-cov-3.864450_pt1 | contig 33703 bp, 32 predicted proteins | sample MGYA00513666_ERZ506427 | MGnify/ENA metagenome assembly ERZ506427
AAAAACAACCCCCGCCGCTTTGCGGCGGGGCACACACGACCAGACGATAAAGCTCTTACCCTGTACCCTCTGATTCGGGATTATCCCGATTTCGGCAACACTCGTTTTCGGGCTTCACCACCTGTAAACGAACAATTTGTTATCCGATTGATACCGTTATATACCGCCCTTACCAATTAGTAAAACAGTAATCTATTATATAGGTATTAAGTATTCCTAAAAGATAGAAGCACACATGGACACTTCCCGCTACCGCGCTTTCGTTCAGGCAGCTGATCGTGGCAGCCTTTCCAAAGCAGCAAAAGCACTCAATTACACTCCATCTGGGGTGAGCCAATTGATTACCGCCCTTGAGCGCGATCTGGGATTTTCGGTGCTTGAACGCAGTCCGCACGGCGTTCATCCTACCTCTGAGGGTTCGCGCATCTTGCCCGCGGCACGCGCAGTGGTCCAAGAAGAAGAACGTCTTCTGCAAATGAGCTCCGAAATAAAAGGGCTGGCGATCGGCGAAGTAATAATTGGATCCTATCCAAGCGTTGCCGCCCATTGGCTACCGGGCGTCATCAAAGCATTTCGTGAACGATACCCCAACATCGAAGTTCGTATCATGGAAGGCATTCATCAGGAAATAACCGCATGGCTCGATTCAAAAGAAGCCGACATTGGGTTCATGAGCTACGAACCCACACTTACCTATGATTGGATCCCTCTTGCACGAGATCCAATGGTTGCAGCATTGCCACTAACCCATCCGCTCGCAAAAGAAGAGTTCTACCCCATCGAAGAATGCGCCAACGAGGCATTCATCATGCCAGGCAAGGGCCAAGACATTGACACCACCGGGGTTCTTTCGCGTCACGGTCTCAACCCAAACATTGCCTACGAAACGATCGAAACCGTAGCAACTCTGGGAATGATCGAAGCGGGAATGGGAATGACCATAATCAACAGCCTGGCTGTTCAAAAATACAATTTCGACCTGGCCCTTGTTCCCATTGAGCCACCCGAGTCCATCCTTTTCGGTATTGCAACTTCCTCATTGAAAACCTGTGCGCCAGCAACGCGTCACTTTATCGACTGCGCCGTAGCCCATCTGGAGGAGTAAGCCGACCCGTTCCTTTATTTCACCAGGGAATCGCCGCGATCTTCAACGATCCGATAACCTATACGATCCATCCTCATATCAAGGCACCAACGACATTCAGCAGCCTCTTCGCCTGTGCATATCTTATTGTCGTAAAGACTGTAGTCTTTACGATGAACGACTGGGGAAAGATTGGGCATTACAACATTAGCGCCTGCCTGAATTCCCTGTTCTCTGCCATCTGGAGCAATTGTTCCCAGCGCAGTGGTGGCAGGAATGAGCGCATCAGGAAACGCCAAGCGCAACGCTGAAAGCATAAACAATGTCAGCTCGAGCGAGCCTTGCGGCTCATGAGCAAAGGGCGTGTCTTTGTGCGGAACAAAAGGGCCGATACCGATCATATGGGGTTGTAGCTCTTGCAGAAACACCATATCCTCAGCAAGGCACCGAGCAGTTTGGCCAGGCGACCCCACCATAAAACCGCTACCTACCTGATAGCCAAGGGAACGTAAAACCTCCAGACACTTCTTGCGAGAGTTGACGCTCATTTCATTCGGATGCAGTAAATCATAATGAAACGGATCTGCGGTTTCATGGCGTAGCAAATAGCGATCAGCTCCGGCTTCGCGAAGGGCGCGATACGATTCCTCGGAGCGCTCACCAATCGAAAGCGTTATCGCACATTCCGGATAAGTTTCATGTATGGAAGAGACGATAGAGACCATACGGACATCGGTGTAGTACGGGTCTTCCCCGCCCTGAAGCACAAATGTGCGAAAGCCAAGCCCATAACCCTCTTTGCAACATTGAAGAATCTCTTCTTCGGATAGGCGATAACGATTTACAAGCCTATTGCTTCTACGGATCCCGCAATATAAACAGTCGTTTTTGCAATAATTGGTGAATTCAATCAAACCGCGCTTAAATATCTTCTTGCCATAGCGCTCGTCTCTTAGCGCGCAGGCACGAGACTTCAAATCGTTCGCAAGCTTGGGGGTGCGCCCAGAAATCAGGTACTCCCATTCATCAACTAAAAGAGCATGATTGCATTCAAGCCTATCGACCAAGGCATACAACGAATCCGACAACACAGCCTCCGATCATCTCGCATCATTGTAGCGACTTGCAAGGTCAGAAAAAGAACGGCAGCCTTTATAGACAATAAATACTAGATGAGCTGCAGAGAGATCGCCCGCAAAGTTGGCCATCACGTACAATGTTTACCATGGATAAAGAAACGTACAAAAAAATGACGGGTTTCTTGCATAGCCACCCCAAGCAAGCCAAAACCGTCGTTGCCACCAATAAAACCATTACCTACGCGATCTATCTCGCTTACCCGTGTCTTCTTCTGTGGCTCACATTCCACAATGGTGCATCAGTATTGTTCGAAGGACGAATCGACCCCTTGCTTCCTAGGGCGATTCTCGTTCCCGCGATCGGCTTCATCGCCGTCAGCATATTCCGTATCTTGTTCAACGCCCCACGACCCTATGAAGCGTTCGACCTTCCGCCGGTTATCGCAAAAAACACCAATGGAAAGTCATTCCCCAGCAGACACGCGTTTTCAATTTTTATTATCGGCATGACCTTCCTGGCATCATGCCCTCTACCCTTGGCTGGATGGTTCATCTTAGCGTTGGGGGTCTGCCTTGCATTGGTTCGCGTACTTGCTGGCGTGCATTTTCCTTGCGATGTGATAGCGGGCGCTTTGCTAGGCATTGCCTTCGGCTATTTTGGATTTTGGGTCATATAGAACAACCACTCAAAATCGAGTCCCGCTGCACCTAGAACCTAAAGGGCGCCATCGACGTCACCCAACGGCTCAAGAAATCCGATTATCTGCCGGAAGAACGAAACACAACCGAAACAAAACCAAAAGCAAAACGCCTTTCACCGAGTAAAAAACAGGTTCAAATTAAACCCGTTACCCTTTTGTCGCAATTTCGTAAAAAAGTTATTGCACATACGAAACAAGACGCGCATAATCACCCCCACAACATATTTCCGTGAAGCTTTTGGAATCAAACGCGAAACCGAAAGTGGAGAAAACTCTGGAGAATCTCTTAAATGAGTGCCGACGGTGCAAGGTTTCAAGCCGAACGCTCCCGATCAGTGGAGCGGCATTGAAACTGAATCTCTCAGGCAAAAGGACAGAGACGGGTTTCAATCCGCCCCTTATTTTATTCAAGGTTTCCCTGGGGTTTTCAAAACAAGAACCCTAGGAGGTTACCAAACGTGGATGAATTGCTCTTAATCGTCCAAACCATCAACTCGTATCTGTCGAACTACGTATTGATTGTCCTGCTCATTGGTACAGGTCTGTTCTTCACTATCCGCACCCGCTTCGTGCAGGTTCGCTGCTTTGGCGAAGGCCTTAAGCGACTGTTTGGTGGATTCAGCCTGAACGGCGAAAAGCACAAGAGCGGCATGAGCTCTTTCCAGGCTGTTGCAACCGCAATCGCTGCTCAGGTTGGTACTGGCAACATCGTTGGCGCCTGCGGCGCAATCCTCATTGGTGGTCCTGGTGCTATCTTCTGGATGTGGCTCATCGCGTTCCTGGGCATGGCAACCAACTATGCAGAAGCAGTATTGGCACAGAAAACGCGCAAGGTTGATGCAGACGGCACAGTGCATGGCGGTCCGGTTTATTACATCAAAACCGCATTCCACGGCAAATTCGGCACTTTCCTGGCAGGATTCTTTGCCGTTGCTATTATCTTGGCATTAGGCTTCATGGGCTGCATGGTTCAGTCGAACTCTATCGCATCCACGATGAACACCGCATTCGGCATCCCCACTTGGCTGATGGGTATCATCATCGTGATTTTCGCAGGCTTTATCTTCTTGGGCGGCCTGTCCCGCCTGGCATCGGTAACCGAAAAGGTAGTACCTTTTATGGCTATCGTGTACCTGATCGGCGGCATCGCAGTTCTTATCGCTAACGCCTCTCACGTAGGCGATGCATTTTTCCTTATATTTGAATTCGCCTTCAACCCCAATGCGGAACTTGGCGGCGTAACCTTCGGAATCATCGCAGCTCTTTCGCAGGGCGCTAAGCGTGGCCTCTTCTCCAACGAAGCAGGTATGGGCTCCACTCCTCACGCTCACGCTATGGCCAACGTGAAGAACCCCCACGATCAAGGCGTTCTGGCACTCATCGCAGTATTCGTTGACACGTTTGTTGTTGTTACCATCACCGCTCTGGTAGTTATCACCGTTCTGTACACTGGCGATGGTGCCCTTGCCCAGGGTGTTTATGACGGCATCGATAAAACCAATATGGCACAGATCGCATTCGGCAGCCTGTTCGGCGAAACTGGCGGCAACGTATTCGTCGCAATTTGCCTCTTGTTCTTCGCATTCTCCACTATCCTGAGCTGGAATCTGTTTGCAAAGATCAACGTTAACTATCTGTTCGGCAAGAAAGCAGTGCCAGTGTTTAGCGTTATTGCTCTGTGCTTCATTTTCGTGGGCTGCATCCTCTCCAACGACCTGGTGTGGGAACTTGCCGATATGTTCAACCAGCTGATGGTTCTGCCTAATGTAATTGCTCTTATCGCTTTGGGAGGCGGCGTATCGATGTGCGCACGCACCCGCGGCAAAAAATTCGAGCTAAAGCAGCAGCAAGAAGAAGGCGCAAAGGCAGAATAACCCAAACCAAACGCTTCACGAAATAGCCTCACCCTAGAGGCAAACTCCCCAACAAAGAAGGCAGCCACCACGGCTGCCTTCTTTGCATATTTCGATACAACCACTCAGAGCGAACTTGCAAAGAGCAAGCGTGTCATAAACAGGAGAGAATAGCGCGAAATACGATGGACACAAGCAGCACTCACCAATCAATTCATCTCCGGCTAGCCCCGACTCAAAATCGGCGCATGACAAGGGCGCAGTCGATTCGTCTTGAAAAAAGCTGCATAGTATCTATTCGACGCACAAACCAACCGAAGAGTAATTCCTGCCGTTATGCCACCACAAACATCTATGCCTCACGATAGCCACCATCAACGTAGCAACTATCCCTAATTGCCGTAATTGCAAAGCAAACGCGAAACGAAAAATCATCTCAAGCTATGAGCCATAATTGCTTCTCCCCATATCAAAACCCCAAATCAGACCCACTACTTAAAAAATAATGATGGATTTGATTATACGTATCGTAAGGCTCATAGAACCCTAGTGATGCTCTAGAACGTGTTCATATCTATTATCGAATCAACGACGTGAGGTTTAGAGCTTCTGAGTAAGCGGGGATCGTCCTTGCGTCACAGCCACACAACAAAGGAGGACACAATGGCTGATTACTATGGCACTGATACGGTTGTATCGGAACTTCGCGAAGACGGCTTGCTGATCATTCGCATCAATCGCCCCGATATGGCAAACGCCCTTAACGGAGCAACTTCCAAGGCCATGGAAAACATCATGAACAACGCCGAAACCGATCCGGCTGTTCGCGCAATCATCGTTACTGGCACTGGCAAGGTATTCTGTGCTGGTGAAGACCTCTCCGAGCTCTCCGAAGGCGGCGAATGCCAGACCGTAACCGAGCATGGCTTTGGCGGTCTTACTGCTCGCACCTGTTCTAAGCCCGATATGGCAGCTTGCAACGGCTCCGCAGCTGGCGGCGGTATGGAAATCGCTCTTTCCTGCGACATGGTTGTTGCTTCTGAACGCGCTAAGTTCGGTTGCACCGAGGTTGGCCTGGGCATCATCGCATCTACCGGCGGTATCGTTCGCCTCGCTCGCGACATCAACCGCAAGGACTGCATGGAGCTCCTGCTCACCGGCAAGAAGATCAAGGCCGACGAAGCTCAGAAGCTTGGCTTGATCAATTATGTTGTTCCCGCTGAAGAGGTTATGGACAAGGCTATCGAGCTCGCTGAGCAGTGCCTGAAGAACGCTCCTCTCGCTCTGAAGTGGACCAAGTATCTGGTACATGCATCCGACCAGATGTGCGAAGAAGATGCAATGCGTTATTGCGACGCTGCATATCGCTTCCTCGAGAAGACCGAAGACGGCATCGAAGGCCCTGCCGCATTCGTAGAAAAGCGCGAGCCCAAGTGGGTTGGCCGCTAATCATCCCCCACTCCTTCCAAAAATACCCTTCCTAATCAAAAATAACCCTTCTTAAAAAATCCTTCCTAATCACCCTACATATACCCTCCTAAAACGAAAGGCGCTCGCAATGAGCGCCTTTTCCATTTCTATGCACAACTGGACAGCTGACATTGACCGACCCAAGGCAGCCACTTCATGCACAATCTGCGGCAATCCGAAGCCAAATAGCCATTTCCGGGTTCACCCCTTATTGCAAACTTGAACTTTATTTTGCATAGCCTCAGCAACACATATTCGGTACGTGGCCGGCGATGCAGGCAGGCACCAGGAAACCCACTAATCAATGCCTCAAGAGAAACAGTTTGACGCTGCTTCCATTTGCTATCAGGCAATACTATCCCAGCCCGAAAACGCTTGCCCCTGAGCAAGCGCCGTCAAACGGGAGTCAGCTGAGCTAGACCCCATGCTATGCAAGGGCACACTTATGCTTCGCAAGCTGAATGCCTATAAACTATCGAATCCGAAGAACACCGTATTGCATGTCCATCTTCATCTACGATATGCCATATGCAGACGCAATGTAAGGCACCCGGTCTTTAAGCAGCAGAAACTGAATCACGTATGGCAAGCTATCCCACAAGCTCAGGAATGCGCTGTTTCGTTCAGAATACAAAGAGGGAGCCCCATCTGGATCACGATGGACCAGATGAGGCTCTCTAGTAGCTTTTTAGCAAATTAAGGATCACCGCAGATCCAATAAGCCTACAGCTTGCTCGCTTCAGTAAGCGATTTTCCTTTTGTCTCGGGCGCCATAATAATCGAAAGTACCAAACCAACCAGAAGCAAGCCTGAAGCAGACAGCATTGTAGGCCCAACGCCAAAGGAACTAAGCATTATAGGCAAACTATACGTTGCTGCAATGGTTCCAAGACGAGATATGGCGATAGAAACACCTACAGCCGATGCGCGAACCGAGGTCGGAAACAATTCATTGGGATATAGCCATTGAAGAATTCCTGGACCGCCGCTGAAAAATGCGTACAAACCAAAAGCAGCGATGATAACAAGCGCAGGGGCGGTTGGGAAGATACCCAAAACCATCATTCCGATAGTCATGAGGGCGAGAGAGATTATCAGGAGCCTTCGCCTTCCCAGCGAGTTCAGCCAGAACATAGCCGGGAATGTGCCCACAAGGAAGAAGAGGCTTACGGCGCTTTCACCAAGAATTGCCTCCTGACCTGCACCCAATCCAAACTCGGTCATAATCTGGGGGCCGAACGTATATATTGCGTACATGGGAACGACCTGGCAAAGAGTTAAGATGCCCAAGAAGATAATGCGTTTACCATAACCACCGCGGAACAATGCCATAATTGGAACTTTTGCAGCCGGCTCCTCGTATTCCAGAACAACGTCTTCGCCGTAAATGCGCGCAACAATAGCATTTGCCTCTTCGGAACGCCCGTGCTGGTTGAGCCACATGGGGCTTTCTGGGATGTCGTGGCGACCAATAAGCAAAATCACACAGGGAATAACAGCGCTGCCCAACATCCATCGCCAACCATCATCGAAAGCGTAGAGCGCATACCCAACAAATGCAGCAGCTGTAGCGCCAAGATACCATGCCGCAGAAACCATGCCCATCGAAATGGAACGATGATGCGTAGGGGTGAACTCGGCAATCATTGATGTCGCAATCGGGTAGTCCGCTCCAACAAACACGCCGATGAAGAAACGCGCTATGGCCAAACTCAAAGGATCAGCAACAAATACCGAGAAAATCGAAAACGCCGCAATGGCAATCAAGTCGATGATAAACATGACGCGACGTCCAATTAGATCAGTAAGATAACCGCCGATAACGGTACCGATCAAAATGCCCAAAAATACTGAAGCACCGATCAGAGCGCTCCACGTTTCAGTAAGATCGAACAAGGGAGTGATTTGTGTCAGAGCAACACCAATGAGTGCAAGCACATAACCGTCCAAAAACGATCCACCGCTCGAAAAGAAAACGATCTTGCGAAGGAACGGCGTCATTGCCACATCGTCAATGGTACGTTTCGCCGTTCGTTTAGCGGCGCTCTTAGCCTTTCTTGCAGTGTCCCCCAAGCCCTTTCCGATAGAAGCGGTAGGAGGTCTTTCTGCTTTAGGTTTCTTGTTACTCGATGCACTCATGCACTATCAGCCCTCTGCGCGACGCAATACGAAACCATGCGTCGCTCTCCTCAACGTGAGGCAAGCGCCTCACTATATGATAAGGAGGAGCAAACTATGCACTCCTCCCCTCTTGCCCTATTGAAACGGGCTATCTTAGAAGCTTCTTCTCGATTTTCATGCTGCATGTTCGAGGAAAATCGGAAACGATCTCAAAAAATGACGGTACCTTAAACGATGCCATATGGTTTCGGCAATACTCCTCAACCTCTTCAGGGGTCAGCTTTGCACCCTTTACGGGAAGAACGAACGCCTTAAGCGCCATGTCACGAATCGGATCCTCAACGCCAATTACAGCAGCTTCGGCGCATAAAGGATGCTCTTCGAGTATCTTCTCGATTTCGCTCGTTGAGATATTTTCTCCGGCACGCTTCACCATGTTCGACTTACGATCAACGAAGTAGAACCAGCCATTGTCATCCTGGTAACCCTGATCGCCTGTCTTCAACCAACCATCGGCGCTAAAAGTTTCTTCTGTTGCCTTAGGGTTGTTCAGGTATTCAAGCATCACGGTCCTGCCTCGGACACCCTTAACCTGGATCTCGCCCGTCTCACCGTGTGGAAGCTCATTGTCATTCTTATCGGCGATACGAACCTCATAGCTCAATCCAGCACGACCAACCGATGGCCACATGCGCTTGCCAACAGGAGGATCGGTCAATACCCAACCGATGCTCTCGGTAGAGCCATAAGTATTCATGATCTTAACGTTAAAGCGCTCCTCGAAGGCTTCCTTCTCTTCGTCGGAAACGCTGATGAAGTACAAGGCCTCACGTACGCAATGGTTCTTTTCTTCAGGATCAACCTCCTGAAGCATTACCGTACGAAGCATCATGGCAACAAGCTGGATTACCGTGGCGCGATAGTGCCTTACCTGCTTCCAGAAGCGATGAGCAGAGAACTTTTCAACGATGACAATCGTCGCTCCAGCGGTAACAACCGGCATGAGCGCAGCTAGCTGGAAGTTGGAATGGCATGCCGGCATGGTCGAAAGAACTCGATCGGACCCACGAAGAGAAACTTCCCAGTCTCCATAAAGACCAGAGAAGATCATATTCGCATGGGTAACCACAACGCCCTTAGGACGCGATGTGGTGCCCGAAGTAAAGATAATCTGAGCAGGATCAGAGGAGCTCAGCGGACGTTTTTCGCGCAATACCGGTTGCTCAGCGCAACGCATGCTCCAAAAATCATAAAATGCCTGTTCATCCTGTGGCTGCTGCCTGGAGCGACAGAACATTGAAGGATACTCGATGTCGCAAACTGGCGAATCCTGACCTGCGCGGGCAACAAGGATTCCTTTCTCAAACCTACGGCCGCGCTTTACGAGTTCTTGGTAGGTAGCAAGATACAAAGGCTCAACAACTGCACATTTGACCTGAGCGGTGTCAAGGATGTACTCGGTCTCATCCGCAAGATACTGTTCGTTCACAGGGACAGCGACAGCACCGATTTTCGCAAGGCCGAACAGGCACATCAAAAACTCTGGAGAGCTATGCAAATGCAGGGCTACAAAATCGCCCTTTTGCACATCAAGGGAAAGGAAAACGTTGGCAATTCGGTTAACGTCTTCATCGAACTGAGCGTAGGTATACTCAAAAACACTACCTACACGATTCTCGAAAACCATAAAGTCGCGGTCAGCGCATCGATCAGCCATGGTTTCCCATAAACTGCGAAGTGTTTCATTTCCCACGATATCGGTCATCTTGTTCATCCCCCTTTATACAACGAAGGCATTTGCCTTTCGCACTTTTACGGCACCCCCATGCCGTTTTACATTTCTCAACGAAAGGACGGACAACTCCCAGTAACCCGTCCGCCCTTTCGCGGAGAAACGCAACCCCCTCTCATTCGCCCCTCCTGGGAAAACCCAGGAGGGGCACAGGAATAACGAGCCAACCAATAAGGGAGGGGGAAGAAGGTCAAATTGGCGGCTATTAGAAAGAATGCTTAGCTAGCTTTTACCACGCCGGCTTCGAGGAGCCCATTGATCTGATCCTCGGTGTAACCAAGCTTGGTGAGTACGTCGACAGTGTCGCCACCCTGATGGGGCATAGGACGCCAAATCTCACCGGGGTTGTTCTTGAACTTGGGGAATACGCCCAAGCCATGGAAGGTATCGCCATCAGCGGTCTTCCAGTCAACCCACGTGTTACGCAGAGCAAGATGCTCTTCCTTAACCAGGTCTTCCATATCAAGAACAACCTGAGCAGCAATGCGATGAGCAGCGAAGTCTTCTTCGATCTCATACTTGGAGTGCTCGAGGCAGTAGTCCTCAAATGCCTTCTGGATCTCATCGGCATGAGGATTGGAGAGCCACAGACCGGAGGTGTCCTCGGGAATATCCTCAGTACCCCACAGGTGGCCAAGACCGATGGTTTCCAGGAAGTGCTTGTTCTGGTCTACGCCGTAGAGGCATACGCCCAGGAAGCCGTCCTTGCACTGGAACTCGCCGATACCGCAGAGGTTCTGGTTACGTGCGCCAGGACGAGGCCACTTGATGCCAGCGTTGAGGTAGTCAACGAGGTAGTACTGACCGATGGACAACAGGGTCTCATACATAGCAAGGTCGATGGACTCGCCCTTACCGGTCTTCTCTGCACGATACAGGGCAGACAGAGTGGATGCAGCGATCATAAGGGTGTTCAGGTAGTCGCCCATGTAAGGTCCAGGAAGCATGGGCTGCTCCTCGGTACCGTTCTGCATGATAAGACCAGAGTAAGCCATTACCGTCAGGTCGTAAGCTGCGCGCTTAACCATCTTCGGATCGCCCTCCTGGCCAAAGCCAGAGATGTGAACGATAACAAGCTTAGGATTGATGGCCCAAAGAACCTCGTCAGTGATCCCCTTGCGTGCCCAGGTACCGCCCTTAGATGCCTCGAGGAAAATATCTGCATCCTTGATCATCTTGAAGAAGATTTCCTTACCCTCTTCAGAGAAGTAGTTAAGAGCAACGGAACGCTGATTACGACGCTCAGCCTGCTTGATGTAAGCAGTGTCGCGGATGGTGTCGCCTGCGCCCGTGTTCTCAAGCCAAGTAACGTCAGCACCCCAGTCAGCCATGAGGTCGCATGCCTTGGGGCAAGCGAGTTCTACTGCTGCGTAAACGACCTTAACGCCGTCGAGTGTACCGAATGATGGTTTTTCAGTTGGCATTGCCATAATATTTTTCCTCCTTGATGTGGGGCCCCAGAGGGGCCCCTCTTAGCAGAAAATCCGTCACAACTCCGCGATCCCCTCGCGGTGCTGAGAGAGAAAGCTACTGACGATACTTCTTCAGAGCGTTCTTAGCGGTGGTGAGAATCATCATCTCGTCGGTACCACCGGAGATACGATCAACACGCAGGTCGCGCCAAATGCGGTTGATGCGGTGCTCGGAAGCAACTGCGATACCGCCCATGATCTGCATAGCGTCGTCTACGACCTTGAAAGAAGCATTTGCGCAGAAGTACTTGCACATTGCTGCTTCGCCTGCGTCGAGGTTGCCACCGTTCATGTCAGCCTTCCATGCGGTTTCGTAAAGCATGTTCTTCATGGCGTCGAGCTTAATGGTCATTTCAGCGATCTTGAGCTGGTTGAGCTGGAAACGACCGATGGTCTTGCCGAATGCCTCGCGGGTGTTAGCATGCTTGAGGGCATCCTCATAAGCGCAGATTGCCGTACCGTAGTCGCAAGCGCCTACCAGCCAACGCTCGAAGTTGAAGTCGCCGATGCCGCGGTTGAAGCCGTTGCCTTCCTTGCCGAAGATGTCAGACTCTTCAAGTTCAACGTCGTTGAGGTAAACCTCGCAGCAGCTGTCCATGCGAAGACCAAGCTTGTTCAGAGGGCCAAGTTCAACACCGGGCTTGGTCATATCAACCATGAACTCGGTGAATACGGAAGGATCATCAGCGTTCTTAGCCATGATTACCAGCCACTTAACACCCTTGGAAGAGGTGATGAAGGTCTTGGTGCCGTTCAGGTAGATCTTGCCGTCGCGACGCTTGTAGTTGGTGGTCAGGCTAGAAACGTCAGAGCCAGCGCCGGGCTCGGTGCAAGCGGAGTTCCAGATCTGCTCACCGGTGCCGAGGTAAGCCATTACAGCATCAATCTGCTCCTGAGTACCCTCGCGAATGATGGTCTCGAAGCCGGGAAGCTGGTACAGAACGTAGGTAGGTCCACCATACTGGCCAAGAACCTCGTAAACAGCCATCAGGGTTACGAGAGGCTGCTCAAGGCCGGCACCGCCATGGCTCTCGGGAAGCATGATCTGGTCGAAGCCGAGATCGCACAGACCCTTAACCCAGCGAAGCGGATACTCATGCTTTTCGTCGCACTCCAGGAAGTACTGGTCCCAAGGCTCACTCTCCATGTAGTCCTTGTATGCCTGAACGATGAGCTCCTGATCATCACTCAACTTGAAATCCATTGTGTCCTCCTTTTCCGACGGCCCGTGCCGTCAAATTTTTGTTTTGCCCCTGCAAGCCATCGTGGTTCCTCTCCCGGGCCCGCAAAAGCTATTTCGAACCCCCGTCGCTAGCAGCGCTGGGATAATTCGCTAGTTGATACCCCTTAAACCCATGCCGCATACTTCTCGGAAGAAGCTTGCACCATGCTCGAGAGCATCATTTGCATCATCAAGCACTCGCATGTAATGCAGGAATGCGTGGATAGTGCCTTCGAACACCTCGTACTTACAAGGAGTTCCGTACTGCTCGCAAATTGCTGCGAGAGTTGCCGAGTCATCCTTCAGAGGGTCGTACTCAGCTGCCGCGATGTAACACGCAGGCATATCGCGAGACAGATCGTTGAGGAAGAGATTGAAATACGGCTCGTTCTGAATTGCCACAGGGTCTTCAGCGTAGTTGCCGATGTAGAATGGCCAATCCTCTTCGGTCAGACCATCCCATGCACCGCCGAGAAGTCGACGAGAAGCGGAATCGATCAAACCGTAGCAGCCGTAGTAAAGGAGCAGTGCCTTAATGTAGGAGGCATCGCCCACTTCTTGGCGAAGGTAAAGGGTTGCAGCGAGGTTAAGATGTGCTCCACCGGAATCACCCGCCATGCCCATGCGATCAGCATCGATACCGTACTGACCAGCGTTCTCATGAAGATGCTTTGCTACCGCTGCAACTTCATGGACTGCCGAGGGGAACTTAGCCTCGGGAGACAGGCGGTAATCAACTGCCACCACGATTGCTTCGCTCTTTTCGGCGAGTACACGACAAATGCGATCGTGCGTTTCAAGGTTACCCAGAACCCAACCACCACCGTGTACGTATACGATGGTCGGGGTCTTCGTCGTACCATCAGTACGCCCCTTGTAAGATTCTTCAGTGGGATAGTAGAAGCGAACGGGAATTGCGCCGTTAGGACCGTCAATCTCCGAGTCGAGCTTAGCCACCATTTCGGGACCACCCTTAACCCAGAACTTACGTCCCTCGATGTAATTCGCGCGCATCTGCTCGAATCCTACGCTGGTGTCGTTAGCGTCGCCAGCAAGGCTGTCCTCCACTTCCAGCACCGCTTTCATCTGCGGGCTGATTAGGTTCAGAACATCAAGCTTGTTCATGATACTTCCCTTCTTAGCGCCCGGGCATTGCTGCCCGGGCCGATGAGTCGTAACTACTTGCCGCTATTCGGCAGTTTCCTCAGTTTCAGTAACCTCGGTGGCGCCAAAGTGCTTCTTAACCGTGCGGAGAAGCATGAACAGGCAGAAGACACCGATTACTGCGAGAACGATCTCGATGGTGAAGATGCCGGTGTAAGCAGCAGTACCCTGGGCATCGATCATGGAGCCGTACCAGGTGTGGATGAATACGTCAGGCATGAAGCCAACTACAGAGAGCAGGCCAGCTGCGGTACCGAAGATTCGCATCGGAATCTTTACCTCGGACAGAGGAGAAGAGCCAATGGAGAATGCACCGTAGGTGGTGAAGCCGAAGAGAACAACCAGAGCGGATGCAACGAGTGCGCCTTCGGTGGACTGCGGGAACATGATGAAGCCGATAAGAACTGCTACCGTGAGGATGAACGTGCCGATGATGGTCTTAGAGGGGCTCTTGATCTTCGTAGCAATGAAACCAACTACCGGACCAGCGAGGAGACCAATACCATAGGTACGAATGAGACCTACAACGTTTACCAGGTTGCCGTCAGCGCCGAAGCACTGGGTGAGGTAAGGCGTGGTGTAAGTTGCGCCCTGGTATACAGCGTATACGCAGAAGTATGCAATACATGCCCAAATAACACCGGGATGCTTGAAAGCTTCGATTGCCTCGGAAAGGCTGAAGAGCTTAGCGTCCTTGTTGATCTCGCCCTTGAAGTCAGGGATCAGGAAGAAGGAGACAACGCCCAGGATTGCAATAACAACACCAAGGAAGATGATCATAACCTGAACGCCTGCAGCAACACCAAGCGTGTTAGAGAGCGCAGCGATGATGGCTGCATTGATAAGGCCAACGATAAGTCCGGTTACGCCATAGATAGAGTAGCTAATGCCGATCTTAGATGCATACTCTTCTTCTTCGCAGCAAAGACGAACAACCTTGAAGCGGGTGCCCCACCATACGAGGATGGAAGTTACGCCCATAGCTACGAACAGTGCCAGGCAAACACCTACAGAAGGAAGCGTTGCGTAGATAAATACCAGAACTGCCGTTGCGAGGAAGCCTGCCGTTGCCAAGGTGCGCATGCGGAACTTGTCTGCAATGATGCCGGAAGGCAGGTAACAAATCATAGCGGCCAAACCGTATGCGGAAACCATCATGCCGAGGTCCGCATTGGTGCATCCGAGAGCCTGCATCAGCGGATCGTAGAAAACGTTCTTAAGATACATAGGCGCATAGATAATAGACGATCCCATCGAGATCAAAATAACCAGTGCCCATTTATGCAGGGACGAGATGTCTTTGTATGTCACCTCGCCCATGCTTTTAGCCATAATTGCCATTGCGGTTCCTTTCTCCTTGCAATAACTCCAATGGAAAGCTTCGTCAGATCCATCCCCATGTCTCTATTGGACGAAGCCCTTCGGCGTTTCTTCTTTCGCGATTGCCGATACCTGGATTATTGGAAAAAATATGAACGTGTTCATCGCAAGAGTGGCATGATTACCAAGCTGCAGAGAAAATAGTGATATCTAAAATGAGCAGAGACAGCGATTACCTATAAACTAGTGATACATAGTGAGAGGTGGTTTACTATGATTAAATAACCGTCTGATATGGGGTTTTAATTGCAGAACGTTATGGAGGGGCCATGACAACGTCCAAAACGGACCTCGAAAGCTCAATCGAAAAGCATGATGAGCAAATTGATAAAACAGCGACTCAAGAAGGTCAGAACACCAAAGATTACGTACGTAAGGTGCTCACAAACACGTCGTTTAAGTACCTTGGAATCTCATTTCTGCTCACGTACCACTACATTCTTTGGTTCATTCCAGATTCGTTTTTCGGAACCGAGCTCTTAAACGATCAAGTAACCGAGGCATGGCTTATTAACCTGCTGGCGGGATCAATCACCATGCTCTTTACCGCTTTCGTAATAAAGAGAGGAACACACCTCTCCGACAACAAGAACCTTTCATACGGCATCCCTATAGGCTTGGCGCTCTGCTCGGTTACCTTGCAATACGTGCCAGGTTTTCTCCCAACCAATTTATCGATGTACGTTCTTGCCTGCGTCGCGGGAGGCCTTGAGGGCTTGATGCTCATTTTGTGGGGCGAGTGCTTAACGCGAATGCACGCGCAGTTTTCCATGCCACATATCGGCATGGTTTTCAGTGGCACGCTTTTCATTTTGGTCTTGATCGGCCTTGCTCTGCCTACCATCTTGGTTCCCGTGTTCACTACAGCGCTTGTCGTGGTTTCGGGAACGCTGCTTGTATACGAGGAAAAACAAGAAACGCGTAATTATCCCGTTTTGCTACCCAAAAGCACCACGAAGCCAGCGCTAAGCAATGCAATCGTAATTTGCTTCATTGGATTCTTGGTCGGTGCTGCCTGTTATTACTTGGCAGCAATCATCCCCTGGGAAAACCTTCCCTTGGAACAAAGTTCCTTTGTTGTAGGTGTAATAGCCATGGGTGCTTGCTTCTTTATCGCCTCAGCAGCAACGAATTATCTCAAACAGCAGTACGGCATCTTCAAGATGTTCCCGTGGTTCCTGGTACTCACCATCCTTGCCTTCTGCCTCTTTATGGCAGATGGCATGTTTAACACCCCGGCTTTCTTGATGAGCCTGGTTATCTCTTGCGTACTCGAGATATCGCTGCTTGTTTACTTCGGAATCTTGGTTAAACGAGGCTTCTTCCCGCCCACCATTTCATTCGCACTCTCGATCGGTTGTGCGCGTATGGGCATAGCAACAGGAAACGCATTAGCAGTTTTCTACGAAAGAGCTGGGCTGGCGTCCACCGATGTAGTGACCTACACCTGCCTCGGCTTCATTTGTCTTATTGCCATAGCGCAGGTTCCCATGAGCAAACGCGAATCTAACATTGTGCACCTAATTAGCGCACCGGCAAGCCCGGCGCAGGTAGACGTAGTGTGTGAACAGATCATCGACGAATTTGCGCTTTCGGAACGCGAAGGAGAAATCCTTAAACTTATCGCCCGAGGAAACACCGCATCGAATATCGCGAACAAGTTGGTTATTTCGCCCCACACGGTAAACACCCATATTCGTCATATCTACGAAAAGGTGAATATTCATAAGCGAAGCGAGCTTATTGAGTACATCAATATGAGGAAAAGCGACCATTAAAGCCGCAAACTCCCCACAGAACATATCCCACAATCAGGAAGGAGCCCCGAGAGGCTCCTTCTTTTTGCATCTGCGCTTTCCAAGCACGTTTCGATTTTGCGCGATGGTATTTCGCGTTGCCGTGAGCACCGTAACCGCAGGCGTAGCCGTTGTACTTCGGCATTTTCGCTAACGTAGCCTGCTCTGAGGACATATGCCATACCGCACCTTTACCGGAAACATGCCTTGCGCGTTTGCTTGTCATCAGCCTCACCTCCTTCGTAAAGTTGAATCAAGGAGAATTATAGCCCTGATCCGTCCCTTTCGACCCAAGCGACGACTTGGCATCTCCGCTAAGAACTAAAGCCGACGCAAGCCAACAAATTTAGATCAAAACCGCCGCCAAACGAAAACGCGAGGGAATCTAAAGCAAGGTAATGCTGAACGTGCGCGTATCAGATTCGCCGGGCTGCAGGATAGTCATTCCTGCCTTTTCCTCGAAAACATCCCCTTCATCGCATGCAGTTGTATGGCCTGTCCAGGGCTCAAGCGCAACGAAAGGGGCATTGTTAGCCGCCGACCAGACGCCTAAATACCTAAAGTCAGGAAAGTCGACCCGAATCCCGTGCCTGCTCTTTGAGCCCAACAAGGTCAACCTTCCTCCAGGGACATCGGTGAAAACCAAGGCATCGTGATCGAAGCAACGATGGTTAATCGGAATGATATCGGTACCAGCCGGGCACTCATGAAGCATGTCCCGGCGCATAAGGCCATCCTCTCCGATTGTTGGCAGCATGCAGCTCCAAGGCTTTTCGAACTTCAGAATGTAATCCTCAAACGATTCGTCCACCGCACCAGGAACAGGGACATTGAAAGCTGGATGGCCTCCGATGCAAAAGGGCATTGGGGCAGAACCATCATTGGCTATACAAAATGTTTGAGACAACGTTCGTTCATCAATCAAAGAATACGTAGTTTTCAGCGTAAAGCGAAAGGGGTACGCCTTCATCGTTTCATTATTGCTAACCAGCTTGAACGTAACCGAATGCTCATCCTTATACGCAATGCTATGCTTGTAATTTCGGGCAATGCCGTGACGCCCCATGGTGCATGTTCCTTGGGCCGATTCGGCACGGCCATTACGAAGCGAACCGACTATAGGAAACAGAATAGGAGCATGACGCGACCAAAAAGCTGGGTCGCCTTGCCACAGATATTCGTTTTCGTTCAATTTCAGACTACACAATTGCGCACCCATGGGATCGATCGCAGCGGTTAGCTCCCCCAAATTAAGTGATATCAAATCGGACATAATCACCCCTTAAACGACTTGCCCAATGATACCAATCAAGCAACTCCCCCTGCCCCGCAAAAAAATTCATGCGAATTAGCTACGAGGCTTCATTCGCATGGGTAACATTCCAGCGCTTAAGGTGAGGAAGCACAGCGCCCATCAAAGAAACCGCCTGACGCGTCACGAAAAGCTTTTCAGCGAGCTGTTCCTGGGTGAGTCCCCTGCGTTTTCTTGCTTCCGCTATCGTTTCATTTAGCTTCATTATCATTATCCTTTCCATCGATCCACCAGGCTATATCCACTGTATTGTCCAGCACCCAGCAAAGCTAGCAACAAATTGTTGCTAGACAAAACGGGATACAATTGCCTAAACGCAAACCGCTTCTTTAAGGCGCCATCATGATTCAAAAAATGTTTCCTACCGAGCTGGGATCCATAACCTACTGGATCACTGCCTCTAAAACCCCATCGAAACCATGGCTCGTTTTCCTTCCGGGCCTTACGGCCAATCATCACCTTTTCAAAGATCAAATTGAGCACTTCAAGGGAAAAGCTAACCTATTTGTATGGGATCCGCCATCACACGGAGCATCCCGTCCGTTTAAACTCAACTGGAGCATTCAGCAACTTGCAGAATGGCTCGATGCCATCCTGAACTCGGAGGATATCGGCAACCCAGTGCTCATCGGCCAATCCATGGGAGGCTACGTATCCCAGGCGTTCATAAAATACTTTCCCGAAAAAACGCTGGCCTTCGTTTCAATCGATTCCGCACCTCTCGGGCGCAGCCATTACCGTTCATGGGAGCTTTGGAGTCTTAAACATACGTTTCTGCTTTACCTATGCCTTCCCTGGCAGCTTCTCCTCTGGGCCGGCTCAAACGGATGTGCCGAAACCGCCAAAGGGAAGTCGTCGATGAAAAGAATGATGCTTGCCTATCGCAAAATGGAGTACTGCAAGCTCGTCAGCCATGGATATAAAGCGCTATCGCAGGAAATCGAAAAGAACAAAACCTATAAACTCAGCTGCCCCACACTGCTCATCTGCGGGAAGGAAGACCAGGCAGGATTTACCGCTCGATACAATCGGCAGTGGGCGGCAGACGAGAACATTCCCGTCTGCTGGGTTCAGGGGGCTGGCCATAACGCAAATAGCGACAAACCAACTGAGGTGAATTTGCTAATTGAAACATTCCTCGAACAGCAGCACCTGGTCTAATACAAATTTCAATCGGGCGGCAGTCTAATTGAATGAGATCATGGAGAAATGCAGAACTTCGCTATTTGCACTTCCCTATTCGGTCTGCAGCAACCAAGCAATCGCCACCAACAATCGCCCCATAAACCAACAAAGCGCAGGTGAAAGTTTCGTTTTACTCAATCAGCGATATGCTACCCTTACATGGAAACACGCATCTTTATGGGGAGGACGCACTATGCCTTATCAGATTGTTACCGATTCTTCTTGCAACCTCACCGAGGCTCTCATCGATGAGCTCGAACTGGAAATCCTCCCCTTAACCTTCATGGTCGACGGCGTACAGCACCAAAGCTACCTCAAAGGAGAAACCACTGACCTGAAGCAGTTTTACACTATGATGCGCGAAGGAAAAGTGATAACCACATCACTGCCGAATCTCTCCAACTCAGAAAAACTGCTCACTGAAATTCTCGAATCGGGAAAAGACATCCTTTACCTGGGCTTTTCCAGCGGTCTTTCCGGTACCTACGATTCCACAGAAACCCTGAGCCGCAACCTACGCACGCGTTTTCCTGAGCGTACCATTGAATGCATTGACACGCTTGCAGCATCCATGGGAGAAGGCCTTCTTGTGTACTATGCTGCAAAAATGAAACAAAAGGGTGCTTCCCTGGCTGAAGTTGCTACGTGGGTACGCGACAACAAACTACATCTGGCTCACTGGTTCACCGTAGATGATCTGATGTTTCTTTATCGCGGCGGACGCGTGTCCCGAACCGCTGCATTTGCTGGCAGCATGCTTAAAATCAAACCGGTGATGCATGTCGACAACGAAGGCCATCTTATCCCCCTCGAAAAGAAACGCGGACGCAAAAAGAGCATCCAGGGCCTGGTCGATCACATGAAAGCTACAGCAAATGCCCCTGTTGCCGATCAGGTGGTAGGCATTTCACACGGCGACTGTATTGAAGATGTCGAGTATCTCCAAAGCCTTATAACCAAAAAATTTGGCGTCACAAAATACCTGGTTAACTACGTTGACCCCGTAATCGGCGCCCATTCGGGCCCTGGCACCCTTGCCCTGTTCTTCCTGGCTAGCGAACGCTAATCCGGCTATTTCGTGCATTCTTGATGCCTCTGAATCCCCGCACTACACAGCCATTCACATGGTGCGCTGGGCAAGCCCAAGAGATATAACAATCCAGTAGCTCCAAGGGACTCACTGGTACACTGGTGCCATGATTCAAGTCGAACGACATAGCCGCCAACTGCGACCCTGGATTGGAACTGCCATAATCCTCATGGATCTTGATGCGTTCTTTGCGTCAGTCGAGCAACTCGACCATCCAGAATGGAAAGGGAAACCCGTTATCGTCGGAGGAGACCCCACAAAGCGCGGTGTCGTATCCACGGCATCCTATGAAGCACGTAAGTACGGCGTGCACTCAGCCATGCCCTCATCCACCGCAGCACGCCTGTGCCCGCAAGCCGTCTGGACGCCCGGCAACTTCCATCGATATCGCGAGCTATCACAGAAGGTAATGGGCATCCTGCAAGACGAATCACCCCATCTTATGCAAGTAAGCATCGACGAGGCGTTTCTCGACATAACACCAACGAGAGCCAACCGCGAGCATCCTGTAACCATAGCAAGGCGCATTCAGCAACGTGTTGCCGAGCTTGGCATCACCTGCTCGATCGGTCTTGGCGAATCAAAAGCGGTAGCAAAAATCGCCTCAAACCAAAACAAACCCCGAGGCCTTACCGTGGTGTATCCCGGTGAATCGGCTGCATTTTTGGCCCCTCTCCCCGTAGCTGAAATGAGTGGAATTGGGCCCGTGGCGCAAAAAAAGCTAATTGGCTACCACTTGCGCACATTAGGGGATGTAGCCAACGCGGATCCGGCGCTGCTGAAACAAGTTTTCGGCAAGAACACGCAGCTGATGATAGATCGCTGCCGAGGTGTAGACACCGCAGTTGTGAGCACCGGCGAGCCCGCCAAATCTGTTTCGAACGAAATCAGCTTTGCGATAAGCCTAACCGACAGAAAAGAGCTACAGGCTCGCATTGCCACTATGGCCCATAAAGTGGGCAGACGCTTGCGCCGTAAAGGCATAGAGGGCACCACCCTTCACCTTAAGATCCGAAAAGAAGATCTGTCGGTGCGCACCTGCCAACGGCATAAAGCCAACCTCGGAACCAACGATCTGACATGGCTCCCTGAGCTTTACAGCATGCTCAACGAGGTTTGGGACGGATGGGAGCCGTTGCGCCTAGTGGGTGTAGGGGTAAGCGGCTTCGAAAGTGAACCAGTGCAGGAAACCCTATTCGATATTGCGCCAATCACCGAAGCAAACGACCACAGCACTGATAGCCCCCTTATCAGAAATGCTGAAGCAAACAAGAAACTACTTGAGGCAAACGACCTGATAGCCCAAAGGTTCGGAGAAAATGCTGTACGATTCGGCCACGAATTGCGTACCTACCAAGAAACCACAGGAAGCAGCGCCAAAAACCCAGAAGATTATAAAGACTAACCACACTCACGCCTCAAAGCATGAGGCTAGAAATTATCGACGGGTATGGAATGTTCTTTCCGAAAACCAGACACCTAAGCTATCGAGCGCTAGCCCCCACTCAACCCCGGTTAAAATCCCTAGAAACGAATGCGATGCGTAGCGCACCGCATTGGGAGCAAAAGTGCCGCCCAGAAGGCGGCACAACAGTTAATTGAACTTGAAGTTCCGTTTTTAGGCATATCCTGACGAAACCGACGAAACAGACGAAACTAAAACAGCAGGTCAAACGCATATGGAGGAAACAGACGAAACCGACGAAAGGAACGAAAGCGGACAATTCTTCCATGAATTCTTCCATGGAAGAATTGAATTACTGACCCAGAACCGCCACAAACAAAAAAAGAAGGGCACCCAGCGCAAAAAGCCAGGTGCCCCATTCTTATGCCCGATAAGCCGCATCGGGCGAATCTATCACTAAAAACTTTTAGTGAGGTTTTAGTGACAAGCCGAATTGTTTTAAGTGATTCGACACGGGTTCGGCGCAATTAGGCGCAATTAGGCGCGAGCCAGGTAGTCCATGGACACCCAACCGCTTGGGATACGCGCCCAGGAGCCGCGAACCTCCATGACGGTGACGCGGGTTCCGCGCTTCAGGCAGCCGTTCGTGCAGGCGTGCTGCTTGGCGTTGGCGGTGAGGTTGCGGTAAGAGACCTTGCCGTATCCCTGCCCAGCGCCCGTACGGACGTTGAGCGCAGATGCGGTCACTCGGTACGTTCCGTTGCCCGTGCTCTTGATCGTGCCGCCGGACTTAGCGGCTGCCTTCGTGGCGTAGTCCATGCATACCCAGCCAGAGGGTGTGCGCCCCCAGTTGCCCTTGGTCTCGAGCAAAGTGAAGCGCAGGCCGTGCGGGTAGGTGCGGACGATGCCGTAGTTTACGCTAGCGCCAGAGCGGACGTGGAGCGCGGAAGCGGTCACCGTGTAGGTGCTGCCGATGCTATAGCTCTTGGAGCCGCTGTAGCTTGACGGTGCCTGAGTCTCGGTAGTCCCCTGCTCAACGGTGCCGCCAGTCTGACCAGTCTTCATGTAGGCCGCAACCTCGGCCTTGAACTGGTTCCACGACTTGCCGTAGCTCGAGAAGTAGCTCAGGGGGTCGGTATGGTCGGTGCCGCCAAAGCGCATCCTAGCGTCGTTGTGGCTGATAAGACGATCAATTCCCCAACCTCGCTTGTTGAGGTAGTCGCCGCACCATTTAACGGCCTCGTCCCATTGCTTGTTGAAATCGGCGCGGTTTGTTGCGTGGCAAAGCTCGATGTTGACGCAACGGCTGTTCCCGTTGCCAACAGCCCATGCCTTGCGGTTATCCTCCATGCAGTGGTACACGGTGGAGCCGTCCAGGTCCATCACGTACTGGACGGCGTAGGCATAGCCGCGGCTGTAAAGGCGGTAATGGTTGTAGGCGCTAGCGCCTGGGTTGTCGGTTTCGTGCACTGTCAAATACTGGGCGCTGTTGTAGCCGTGCCCCTGGTTGCAAATCGCCTCTTTCTGCTCATAGGCATGAGCCGTGCCAGGGAGCATCAGCGTAGCGCCGAGGATCAGCGCCAGTATGAGCGCCGCAAGCTCGGCAAACGCCTTCCTCTGGTGCTTATTCATGCTTGTGACCGTCCTTCCCCACGTTGAAGAGCTTGGACAGTCCGCTGCCGCCGATCTCGGGGTTGAGCGCCGTCGCATTCTCGAAGATGGACATGACCTCGCTTAGGATGATGTAAACGCAGGCGGGAACCACCAGCGGCACCGTGAAGCCGAGGTCGATGTGCTTGCTGCCCACCTCGATCAGCACGGCAAGCGCGATGATCAGGACGTAACCCGCCTTGTGCCAGATGCCCTCTCGCATCTTAGAGCTGGACAGTTGCCCTTGCTTCGCGCCCTTGGCGATGCCGGACACCACGTCCAGCGCGATGAAGGCCACCGTGATCCACACCGCCCAAGCCTGACCGTCACTTAGGATCTGCTCCATGCGCAGACCTCCTTTCTTTGATCGCTGTTTTGCTTGCCAATGGACATTCGCGACTTGCCCATCGACCCTGGGTAAAAGAAAAATCCCAGGCGCACGCACGCTAGAAACAGCGCATTTGCGTCTGGGATTTAGAACCGAAATATGGAAGGAAATGCCGAAATGAACTTGAAGGAAATTGCCTACAGCCACTATCTGCCCGCAAAGCGCAAGCGTCGCCGAGCCAACACGTGCGAGGGCTATGCGAGTGCTTTGCGCCTTCACGTGATCCCGCGATTTGGGCACATGGAACTGGAAGCCATCACCCACGAATCGATCCAGGAATGGGTAGACTCATTCGAGCTGCCGGGTGCAGCAGCCAAAGCCTTCAAGACGCTTCGGCAGGTAATCAGATGGTCGATTGCCAACCTCGGCATACGTATCTGGGACCCGACAATCGGCATCGAGCTGCCCCGCAAGCCGAAAGCGGAAAAGCACGTCCTCACAGCCGAGGAGGTGGCAACCACGCTTCGCGGGTTCTGGGGGCACGAATTGGAGCCTGCCGTGGTCCTCTCGTCGGTGCTCGGATTGAGACCGGGCGAAACCTACGGGATGCGTTGGAGCGACATCGACATGCGCAGTGGTGCCGTGCATGTACGCAGGACTTTGCAGGAAGTGCGGGGATTGCTGCACGTGTACCTTCCGAAGACCGAGAAGAGCGAGCGCACCGTTTACCTACCCCGCTTCGCCCTGGATCGGCTGCGTGCAATCTGGCGCGAGCACGGCAGACCGAAGGGGCGCGTTATCGGCGCGCTCAAGCCGTCGCAGGCAGCAAGGCGCATAAAGGCGTGGTGCAGGCGGCAGCGCTTGCCATACGTCTCCATGTACCAGCGCCGCCACACGTGGGCGACCATCGCGGTTGAGGCTGGCGCGGGGATCGAAGCGGTTGCGATGATGCTAGGGCATGGCTCGATCAACACGACTCAGCAGTACTACTTGCAGCCGACGCGCAAGATTTGCGCGGGCGTTCAAGCACTGGTGAGCGAGCGGATCGTCGGGGTGTGATTCCGTATCCCTGATTGACGGCTGGTATGTCTACGGTATTAACGGCGTCAAGGTCGCGATCAAGGAGGTTAGCGCCACCGTCTCTATAAGCTGGCTGTACATCGACAGTATCTACGGTGGTGACATGGAGTCGGTAAAGCTGCCAGACGGGGTCTTCTCCGCTGCTCCGGCGTGCTCCGCCGCGATAGCGCAAGCGTCTGCCACATGCTGGATAGCCCCAACAACAAATTCTATTCCGACAAAAACGGATACACAGCGCTTCAGGGTGCTCTCGTCCTCAAAGGAGACAATAACGCTGCGCGCCATGATCACCGCCGTTGGGGTGTGATTCCGTATCCCGCCCGCTGTTCAAAACCGTGAAATACACTAGCCCAAAGACAGATGTAGGATCTGGCAATGTGCTTGAATACAACGGGACGCTCAAAAATATCAAAGGATACACGCCCGTTGGAATCGTGGAGACGAACACCAATCACGATTGGTCTTTCGGCTTGATGAGGGCAACGCTTAACGGAGATGGCACATTCACCTGCACATGGATGAACTTCAACAAGAACACGTGGAGAGGCTCGATCGGCTACGCAACCGTGCTTTACATCCGGTCGTGATTCCGTATCCCGAGCGAAGGACTACGTAGTAGAGCAAGGCGTTAAAGGCGATTGGCAGTACGTCAAGTGGGCAAGCGGTCGCGCGGAGTGCAGCCGATCAATGGAGGTCAGCATAACCAAGACAGGCAACTACTGGCTACCTGAGATAAATCTGCCGTTTGCATTCAAGAAGACCGCAAACTCGCGATCGCGCTTCAGCATCTTCGTTTCCGGCGGTGATTACAATGCTCCTGTCATCTATCCCAAATACCCAGTATCCGAATCGACCGTAAGTAAAGTCTGTTGTGCCGTCACATACGCAACGGAGAAGGGTACTACTACGGTTAATTATCTTGTCCGCGGCTGGTGGAAATGATCACTCGTGTAAAACCGTAAGCGAAGCTCCGATGTACTGCTTGATGCTTCCCCTCAATGTGATACTGCTTGAATCGTAATCAGACAGCACGATTCGGTCGCTTGCATCATTGCAGACGTATGTGAGAAACACGGCTTTGATCTTTGAGAAGTCAATGCTCCAAGACACGTTTACTTTCGTGGCGGTGTTCTCGCCGATGTAGATTCTCGGCAGTGTCATCTTTGATGTTTTCAGCGCTTGGGATACGGAATCCCCGAGCTTCTTGGTTTCGGCTGCGATGGTGCTCAGCGGCGACACTGCGTCGAACAGCTTCACAGGCGTTCCAGCGTTGATGCCGTCGAGCGGGATGCGCCAGAGCTTGAGGTCGTTCGCCGTCACGTCGGGGTCTGTCGCCGTGCCAGTGGTGGGCGTGCCCTTGATAACCACGGGCGTGATTGACTCGATGCCCGCACTGGTCTTCGCGTATCGCGCGACCACCAGGTCGTTTCGCTTCTGGCCTTGCGTGCCCGACTGGATCGTCAGGCTTGTAGCCGCCTGGTTCCAGAATCGCTTGCCGCCGACCATGCCGACGCCCGTGCCGAGCGTCGCGGTGTTCGAGTTCACCATCGTCAGCGCGAAGTTGTCTCCGTAGTCGAGCACGCAATCAGCCTTGCCGACAGTGGCGATGTTCAGCGCCGACAGGTCGTCTGAGCTGATGTGCTTCGTGCCCGTCATGCCGTCAACGATCTCAAATGCCATTACTGCTCCTTATGCTCGGTGTTCACCATGAACTGCTGGAACGCCGCGTCATGCTGCGCCGCCAGCTTCTTGTACTCGTCGGTGCACGACTTGCACAGAAGCCTACCCGCCTTGCTCCCGTATTGGTCGAACCGCTCGACCTCGCGCCAGTCTCCCGCCGCAGCAGCGCCTTGCTGAAGATACGCGCTCTCGCCGCAGCGGTCGCATGTATAGCGTGTGATGTTGTCTGTCTTTGCCATGCCGTCTCCTTAATCGGTTCTAAGCCACGTGTGGGGCCCTAGCGATGGGACCCTCTCCCATGTCCCGCCGTACTGCGACGGGTCGTAGCCTGTGTTCTCCAGATACGTTCCGACCGGGTGCGCCGCGATGAACCCAGCGGCAGCGGAGTCTCCGACCACCGCTATGCTCAGGTCTCCTGAGCCGTCCCATGCGGCGCTGCCGTTCACAGCCCCAGTGATGGCCACGGTGCGCGCCGCCGCGAGCCTGCCAGCCGACTCGGCCATCTTAGGCACGGTCGCGCCAGTCGCGAGGCCGTCGAGCGTCGACTTGTCTGATGCGGACATGAGGCCGTCCCTCGACGACGTGGCCACCGTGTAGGTGGTGTCCGTCGCGCTGATCGTCGCGCCGTCGATCGAGATGTTCGCGCCAGCCGTAAGCGCGTCCTGCTTGGCCGCTATCGCCGCGGCGTTCGCGGCCGCAGCGTCGCTAGCCTTCTTAGCGGCCGCCTCGGCAGACCCAGCCGCAGCAGACGCGTTGGATGCGTTGGTCGCCGCCGTGTCGGCCTTGACCTCCACAGCCCTCAGCGCGGCAGCGTCGACCTCTGCCGAGAACGTGTAGCTCTCAAGCTTCAGGCCGCTTCCAGCGTAGTACGCGTGGCCGCCGCCGCTCGTGCTCTCTGCCGTCCCGCTGCTGCTCGTCTTCGTGGTCGTCTCGCTGCCTACCTCGTAGCTGTACGTGGCGACTCCGCGGGACACCTTCACTATCTTCTTCGCCACGATCGCAGACACCGTGCATCCGTGGGCGTTGTCGCGGGCCGATATCACGTCGCCCACGTCCACGTCCATGTCGTCGTGCGCTTCCACCTCGACGCTGCCTTTGGTCTGGTACTCCAGCAGCTTCTTCCTGCCCTCTTCCTCCAGCTTCGCCTCGTCGGCGTTGCTGTAGTCGTAGAGCGCCGCTATCTCGTCGACCCCGAAAAGGCTCTGGGTGTGTGAGACCTTGCCGTTCGCGTCGGCGTAGAAGTGGACGACGGCGCGGTTCTCAAGCTCGCCCGTGCCTGCGCAGACCAGGTGGTTCACGCAGCGGTGCACCGACGTAATCGAGAAGTCAACCAGGTCGCTGTCCACCTTGTTCGCGTAGTCGACCGCTGGAGGCATTGACAGCTGCACCTTGCCGTCGACGCGCCGCATGGACAGCTTGCGCCCGTTCGCGGCGGCGCACGCCCTGAGGCCGCTGTACCCGTCCACGAACCTCGCGAACGTGTAGGCGATGGCGTCGGTATCGGCGGCAGCGGAGAAGATAGATCCCAAGCCCATGCGCGAGATCAGCGACGACAGCACGTCGCCGACCTTGCCGCTTATGCTGAGATAGCCGTTGCCCGAGTTCGGGAGCAGGCGCTTGCCCGCCAGGATCCCGTGCCACGTGCGCCCCTTGCAGGTCGCCATGCCGGACGCGCCGCGCCCAGCATCGTAGCCGACCTCGTCGATCACGCCGCCGTACTCCCCGCCGTCGATGTACACGAGCTGCCCCTCTGACGGGGCGGCCGCAGCGTCGCACTGAAGCGTGAAGGCGTTTTCGTCCGACCCGAATGCGAGGTCGAGCGTGAAGTCCTGGAGCTCGCGCACCGCGCCCTTGGAGACATCGTGCACTACTAAGACCATGTCGGCTCACCCTCTTCCTCGTACCACGTGAGGTCGAACCCGTAGCTCATGTCCCAAGCGACCTCATGGGTGCCGGGTTGTACCGGCTCGAAGACGTACTCTCCGCTGCCGAGGCCGTTGCCTCGGTGCGCCTTCGGGAAGACGTCCGTCTCGTTTCCGTCTGCGTCCGTGACGGTCACCGTTCGGCTTATCGGGTCGATCACCATGTACCCGCCTTCTGGCACTGTGGCGTCGACCTTGTACCAGTCCTCTCCTATCCTGATCGCCGGGTTGACGGCCGTCCCGTATATCACGAGCTTGATTGGGCTGTCCCACCATTCGCTGGCCGTCAGGTAGGAGACGGTCGACGGGACGCCAAGGTCGTACGGGAGGTCGTACGGGAGGTCGAGGAAATCGTACCCGTCGGCGCTGACGGTGAGCGGCGAGTACTGCACCGTGTGCGGCCTGCGCCACACGCCGTCGAGCAGCACGACGGTGAGGTCCGCCTTGACGAGAGCGTCGTTGATGGCGCTCGGCTCGGACTTCGTTATGTAGGCACGCTGCTCCCACCCGTCGGCGATCAGCTTGCCGGGCGTGCCGTTGAGCATGTCGCGGTCGGCGACCCTGCGCATCTCGTCGGCTGCGCCCCTGTCAAGGAACGCCGCCTCGAGCCTGCACTCCCTGGCGCTTCGCGTGATGCCGGAGAGCGAGCGGTAGCCGACCGTATAGACCCATTCCCTGCCCCTGATCCCAGAGGCCGTGCCGACGTACGCCGACGGCCCGTCCATCTCGATGCGGACGGACCCTGTTCCCGACACGTAAGCGAGCCTACGCATACGTCACCGCCTTCCTTACCTTGCGCCCGAAGTCGCTCTCGCCCATAACGGGCGTGAACTCGGCGATGATGCTCGGAAGGTTGCGCCCAAGCCATTCGATCACAGCGTCCGCCGAGTCGTCGCCTATGGAGTCGGCGTCGACTGCTGCCCTCGCCGCGGCGGCCCTCACCGAGCCGACGCTGGCGGTGGCAGAGAACTCTACCGGCTTTGCCGACAGCGCGTCGTACACGGTGCCCATCGCCTTGGCGGCGACCGAGGCCGTGCCTCCCGCCGCGTCGGCTATCGACTCGCCGAAGTCGCCCATGAGGGCTTTGCCTGAGTAGGTCGTGTACCCGTGGCCAGAGAACGGGCCCCATTTAGCAGGGGAGAACGGGAACAGGCCTCGGATCTGGCCTACTGCGCCGGACACGGTGTTCGCGACGTCCCCAACAGCCGACATGATGCCGTTCTTCAGGCCCTCGAGGATGGAGCGACCAGAGTCCACCAGCCAGCAGCCAGCGCCCGAGAAGAATCCCGTGATCTTGTCCTTGATGCCGCGCACGACGTCGAGCACCGCGTTGATGCCGTTCGTCGCCCCCGACTTGATTCCGTTCCAGATGCTGGAGAAGAACGACTTGATGCCGTTCCATGCGCTCGACCATGCGGAGCTGATCGACGCGAGGATGGAGCGGATGATCGACGCCACCGCGTTGATCGCCGCGCCGACGATGGACTGGATGCCGCTCCAAACGGCAGACGCTATGGCCTGGATCCCCTGCCACACGCCGCCCCAGTCGCCGTTGATCGCGGCCAGCACCGTGCTGATCACCGCGTTGATGATGTTCATCGCGGCCGTGATGATCGCCTCGATGACGGGCCACACCGCCGAGACGACCGCCATTATCGTGTTCATGGAGTTCGAGACGACCTGCTGGATCACCGGCCATGCGACGGCGACCACCTGCTGGATGATCTGCATCGCGTTGGAGATCACCTGCTGGATGATCGGCCACACCTGCGCCGCCAGCGCCTGTATCTGCGCCCATGCGGAGTCGATGGCGCTCCTCACCGTCTCGTTGGTGTTGTAGAGCGCCGCAAGCCCGACGACGACCGCGGCAACAGCTGCTATGATCAGCCCGACGGGGCCGCCGGCAACCGCCATGAGGACGGAGCCGAGAGAGCTGAAGCCGGACACGATTCCGATCACGCCCTTGAGGCCAGCCATGACAGGCAGCAGGAGCGCGAACGCCGTTACGGCTGGCGCTATCGCGGGGGCCAGCTGCCCCAGCGCGGAGACCATGCCGTCGATGAAGCCCTGCGGCAGCGCCGACTGAAGCCCCTGGAAGAGCGACGTCATGTTGTCGACCGCGAGGCCGACTACCGCCTTTATCCCGTATACCACGGTGGCGATGGCCGCTCCCGTGCCGACGAACGAGCTGGAGAACGCGTTGATCGCGCCGCTGATGTTGGACGCGCCGAACGCGTCTACCACCGACTGGATCGCCTTCGAGGCGCGGTTCGGGACGTTGTCCAGCGCCGTGCCGATGCCCTGCGTGGCGTCCTTGGCCTGCTGCGCGAACGACGCGAACCCGTCGACTCCCTCTGTGTCCAGGCTGACCATGGCCTGGTTGAAGTCGTCCATGGACACCTTGCCGTCCTTCAGGGCGCTGTAGAGGTCCTTGGACGACGCCGACGTGCCGAGCAGCGACTTCGCGATCTGGTTGAGCTGCCCTGGCATTACCTCCTGGAGCGTCTTCCAGTCCTGGAGGTCTGGCACGCCCTTGGAGAGTATCTGGCTGTACTGCGCCATCGCGCGGCTCACGTCGGCCGCGGACGCGCCGGAGGCAAGACACATGTCGTTGAATGCGATGCCTATGGTCGTCGCCTCGTCCAGGGATCCGCACAGCGGGGCCAGCTGCTGCACCATGCCCGTCAGGGCTGGCAGCGACGTCGGCAGGCCGTCGATGGCCGCGCTCATGCGCTTGATCGACGCCGTGGCCTCGTCGCCCAAGTACCCGAGGTTCTGCATTACCTTGGGGTAGTTGTTCATCGTGTCCACGCGGGATATCGCGTTGCCGAGAGACGAGGCGATCCCGTCGAACGCCTTCGTCGTAAGGCTCGACACGACGCCTGCGAGCGCGCCTGCCTTCGCCGACAGGCCGTCGCTGTACTTCTTGCCCGTGTCGGCGCCGGCCTTCGCGCCTATCGCCGACGTCTTGGAGAACGCCCCGCCGAGCTGGCTCTCTATGGAGCCCGTCAGGTTGTCGAAGCGCGGGGTCAGGAGAACCGATCCGCGCGCCACGTCTGCCATTGGACCACCCCTTTCACCTTACGAGCGCTTGCCGAAGAGGAGCGCGTCTACGCGCTCCCTCCCGATGTTCAGGCGCTTCTTGGCCTTTCTCTTCTTCTTCGCCTTCGGCCGCGGTATCGGCGTGGGCTTCTTGCCCTTCTTGCCGCCCATGCCGTAGGCGATGTTCGCGAGCTGGTCGCACAGGTTGGCGAGCATGTGCGTTGCCTCGTCCCATGCCAGCTCGGGGTGTAGGCGTTTGACTGTGCGCGACTGGTGGGGCAGCTGGACGGTGAGAGCCACCGCCTCGTCGAAGCCCCCTGACTCCAGCAGCGCGTCCAGGCTCAGGCCGTAGTACTGCCTGAAGTCCGCAGAGAGCTCGTCCCTCCCCTCCAGGAGGATCGGGGCGAGCGCCGCTAGTTTTTTACGTTGCATGCCTCGAGGAGGGCGTTCTCGATGCGCATGATCTCCTCGAAGTCCTCGTAGCCCATCTTGGCGCGGACGACCTCGCACACCCTGTCGTCGACCTCCCCGCCGAACACGTAGTCGTAGATGGCCAGGGAGTCTGAGATGGGGGCCTCCTCGCCGCGGTTGAGGTGCTTCTGGAACTCGGCGAACATCCGCACGAACTCTCGCGACTTCATGCGCCGCATGTCAACTCGGTACGCCTTTCCCTCGAACTCGACCTCCCTCTCCCACGGCTTTGCGGGTGAGACCTGGACGACAGGCGCGGGCTTTCGGTCCATGTAACGTGCCGTGATGGCCTCGCGCTGGTTCTCCTTCGCGAGCGCGTACTCTCGAAGCTGCTCAGGCGTCATGTCCTCGATGTTCATTGCTTGTTCCTTTCGGTAGGCCGCGGAGGGCGCTTGGGGAGGTTCCGACGCCTACTACCGGAGCCGCCCCAGCCGCCCTCCGCGCGATTGGCTCTTCCTTTAGTTGATCGTTGGGTCCTCGCCGGCAGCCTCGTCGCCTGTTTGGGAGGATCCGTCCGTGTAGGTCGTGTCGTAGATGAACTCACGCATGGTGTCGCCGTCGAAGAAGTTGGAGGGCAGGCACTTGATGGTGGGCGTGTAGCCCGCCAGGTCGGAGTTGTTCATCTCCTGGTCGTCGCGCTCGACGATCACGCCGTTGGGGACGATGACTCGCTTCACCTTGGTGTCGGAAACCACCGCGTCGAAGATGTACAGATGCGCGCCCGTGAAGTTCTTGTTGTGGCGAACGGTGGTCGTGCCCTTCGCCGTGGTCACGTTGTCGTCTCCGTAGACGGACTTCAGCACGGAGTCGCGGGACTCCAGGAAGGTTACGTCGATGGACTCGCCGAAGCTGGACATTGGGGACGCTACGATCGCGCCAGACCAGTCGGAAATGTCGTCGGTGTCCGTGTCTGCCGAGATCGTCACGCCGTCCTCGGAGATGTAGCCGAGCGACTTCAGCGTCGCGTTGCTCGTGCAGAGCTCCGCGAGCGTTTTGGACACGTCGGTGAAGGAGGTCGGGTCGGTCCCAGCGGGGGCGACGCAGGCGTAACCGCCCTCGCGTCCCTTGGCGATGCCGAGATTCGAGGTGTCGAGCATGTTTTCAGCCATTTGCATTCCTTTCTTGGAAATAAAAGGCCGCCACGCTATGGGCGCGTGACGGCGTAGAAATCGAGTTGGTAGCGCGGTGTGCCGCTGTCTGGGTCGTAGAAGGAGTAGATGCCGCCGACTGAGCACGAGCAGACGCTGGGGCACGTCTCGCGCATGCTCAGGAGGACCTCCCGTGCCATGAGCGCAAGCGCGTAGGCCTCGGCCTCCGTCTCGGCCCACACCTGGACAGCAAGGTTCGGCTCGTCCTTTCCGAGCGAGTACCCGCCTCCAGTGCGCTCAACGGTCGCGAAGCGCT
>ERZ506427.276-NODE-276-length-33142-cov-8.229063_pt1 | contig 33142 bp, 23 predicted proteins | sample MGYA00513666_ERZ506427 | MGnify/ENA metagenome assembly ERZ506427
ACTACAGCCTGGGAATGATTGAGCGGATTGTCGAGGCTGTCGCAATTACCACATCCCGCAGTGCCAGAGAACTCTTGCAAAGCCTGGCAGGGATTACCATCTCTCATTTATATGATGATAAATATATATAATATATATTGAAATGTAATATATATTGAAATGAGGCTACATTTGCTTCATAATATGGTTATACGGTAAGTGGGATAATACTAATGGCTTTCAGAGAAAAGAGTTGGTTACTATGATGAAGAAAATCTGGCCTTCTGGGGTAATAGTTGAAAATTTTAGAAATTTTCATAACATTCATTTTGAGCTTGGATCCAGAATAACTCTTATTAGTGGACAAAATGGCTCTGGTAAATCCAATTTGCTTTCGCTAATAGCTTCTGCTTCAGGGATGCAAAAGAAGTCAGAACTTGGTAGTAATTTCCAACCCGATTTCAACGATTTTTTTGTGATAGATTACTCAGAAAATTTCAAGTCGTATAATTTGTACATTGATTTTTCAGATGCAACAGGGATGAAGGTTGTCAGGAAGAAACTTACTTTTAAAGATGATACTAAGAGTCACCGGGGCATAAGAATTATTCCAAGAACTGCTAAACTCTTGAAATCAGATTCAAGAACTTTGCGCGAAGTAGAGACAGACGCCCGTAATTCATATGGGGTAGGAGGAGCAGCTCGAGTGCCTATTCCTTCGATTTACTTAAGCTTATCAAGGCTTTATCCGTTAGGCGAAAAGCGAGATAATATTAAAATAAGAAAGCTTTCGTTAAGAAGCTTTTTGTATAAAGATGACGTAAATAAGAAATTCGCAGAGTGGTATAATTTTGTAATTCCCAATACTATTATTGATGATGCGTCACATCTTTATATTATTGAAAAAAGTAAGATATCTAAACGCGCATCTTTTTATATGACAATGCACAATAATATTCCTGCTCTCTCGCAATCAGTTGGGCAAGATAATTTAGGAAATATTATCAGTGCATTTATAGACGTCTATCTATTAAGCTTAAAATCTGATTATGAGGGGGCACTTATTTGTATTGATGAGATAGATGTTTCACTTCATCCAGATTCTCAAATACGCCTTTTTCAGTTGATGGATAATTTATCTAAAGAATTAAATATCCAGTTTGTGATTACATCACATTCACTTACATTAATAAAAGAAATAACACGCAAGGCTTCTAAGTCTCCGAATGAATTTAAAATTGTTTATTTAAAAAATCCCACAGTCCCATATATTACCCAAAATACTGACTATTACACATTGAAAGCAGATTTATTTAACCAGTTAAGCTTTAAACCACCACTTACAAAAGTTTACTTTGAAGATAAGGCAGGGCTGAAGTTGTTTCTTATGCTATTAGATGCATTGCGCTTTCAATTAGAAGAAGAAAATGGAGCGTTGTCAAATTTCGAAAAAAATGGCAAAACAGGTGCACTAGCATCAAAGTTAAGAGAGCTTAAATGTTTAATTGGGATTGATTCAAAGTTAAATCTAATCCCGGTTGAATTAGGCTGTGAAGATTTAATTAGAATCTCGAAGGCAGATACTTATTTTAAGCGAATAGTTGTGCTATTGGATGGAGATGCTAGAATAAAAAATGGACCAAATATAAAAAAACCAGAGGTAAAGGATTATTTAAATGAACAGCCTGATTTTAAGAAGTTGGAGAGACAGAAGCCAAGTAATGTTTGTTTCTTCCCTGGTTGTTTTGCGCCTGAGTCCTTTCTATATAAAGTATTATATGTTATGACAAAAGAAGAGTTAGAGTATGCGAATTATTGGAGATCATTAGATGCTTCATCTGAGACGGCAATGTACACTCCTGATAAGATTCGAGAACAATTGGCAAGTGTAGGTCATGATTTTAAAAATGATGACTTAAAGGATTTATTCAAAAAATCACTTTGGAAATTTCTGGATGATGCTCATCCTCTACGATGCTACTATAATGAGAGAAATTTAGGTCAGTTAATTGATTTCTGGGAAGAGTTTCTGAAAATTTACGAAAGAGCAAAATCTTTAACGTTACAGAATCGTTATGATTGATACGAGAAGGGCTGATGATGTATGTACTATTCACCGTTGCGATATCCTGGGGGAAAATCAAAACTGGCACCTTTTATGGAATGCATGATGATGCGGCTAAACCACAATGGAGGAACTTATATTGAACCATTTGCGGGAGGTGCCGGAATTGCAATTGAATTACTGGAAAAACAGTTTGCACAACATATCGTTTTAAATGATTACGATAAAGGAATTTATTCCTTTTGGCGTGCTGCGTTGAGTGACACTGAACGTTTTATCTCGGATATTAGAACTGCGCCTTTGACAATAGATGAATGGCGTCGCAACCATGATATCTGTATTAATAATAACAATAGATATAGCTATGACCTGGGGTTTGCAACTTTTTATATGAATCGAACTAATAGATCAGGAATAATCAAAGGGGGAGTTATAGGCGGAATTCAGCAAAATGGGAAATGGAAGATGGATGTCCGGTTCAATAGAGAACACCTTGTTGACAGGATTTTGAAAATAGCAAAAAATCGCGACCGCATATCATTATATAATAAAGATGTTCGGAGTTTTATACAACATTATCTCCCTAAATATCAAAACAATGCTTTAGTCTATTTCGATCCGCCATACTATCATAAAGGACATCAGTTGTATTTGAATTTTTTTAATCATAATGATCATGCTTCAATTAAGAATATGATAACTAGTACAAATTCGGTAGACTGGATTATAACATATGATGATACTCCGGAAATTCGAAAGCTGTATGAAGGACAAAGGGTAGCATCATTCGAATTAGACTATTCGGCTTCGAGACGTAGGCAGGCACACGAATTGATTATTTTTAAGCCTGGTATCAGTGTTCCAACAAATCAGGAATTAGAGGAAGAAAATATATTTATTAATCTTAATGATTTAGATTTAGATAAGTGATTGATAAAGCATATGTGCGTTATGGCTATATATAAGATTGTTGTGTTGTTTCAGTGCTACTCAATACGCACGCAGGAGTTATATGATTCATAATAGGAAGTCAGTGAATACGTAGGCAGAAGCTGGTTGGTTTAAGCGAATTATAGCGGGCCCATTGTCAAGACCAGCTTTTCAAACACTAAGCGTGCCTATTGGCATCCAACAAGAAACAAGTTAATAATACTATAAAGAATTAGATGAACTCGCTTACCATCTGGATGGATGTGCTGGGCGTGGAAGTGCTACCTCATGCCGCCGGCTGTCAGTGAAGGTACTTTCCTTTGACGGGTAGCCGGTGACATGAGGTAGTCTCAGCCTCAACGCATCACTTCAGACCTTTTTAATAGATCTTATCTTATGATGCAAAACATCTGTAATATAATTCATCTGGGGTTTCATAATCCAAGGCTTCATGTGGACGTACCCTGATGTATTTTTCGATGCATGCGGCAATTAGCCGACGCAGCTCTCTGGGCGTTCCGTATTCATACGTATATATCTGCTCTATTTTAAAGCTGCGAAACCTTTGTTCAATTATGATGCTGTCAGCCTAGCGCCGTTTCCCATCCTTATTTTGCTGAATCCCCAATCTTTTGAGCATGGATTTGTAAGCATCAGAGCCTGTAGTCCCGTAATTTTATATCTAGAATTCATCTGATGCCTTGCTGAAATATTCGGTAGATACTGACATTTTACTGATATTTTAGTTCCTGATTAGCTTGAGCTTTCCTCTCTATAGGTATGTGATTATATCTAGCAAGGAGGAGATTACTATGGATATGCCAGCTAATGCCAAGATGCAGACTATCTCAGGGAAAAAGTATGTCTTTATTGATACTCCCTATTGGAACGCAGAGAAGCATCGCGGGGAGCATAAACGCCGCTATATTGGGAAAATAGTAGAGGGACAGTTCATTCCGAATGGGAAGTATCTGCTATCACTGGAGAAATCCGGAACGGTTAAGCCAGGGCCGGTACCTGTTACCGAATGTAAGCGGCAGTTTTATGGAGCGACCTATCTCCTTGACCAAATTGGTGATAAGCTCGGAATTGTGGATGATTTGAAAGTGTTCTTCCCCGACAAGTATAAGCAGCTCTTGTCACTTGCCTATTTCTTTGTCTTGGAGGAAGGCATGTCTGCTTACCGTCTCCGCAAGTGGGCGTTGACTCATAAGCATCCCTATGGCAGGGACATCCCTTCCCAGCGGATTAGTGAGCTTATGGGCTCCATTGATGAAGCTTCAAAGATGAACTTTTTCCGTCGGAAGGCTCGATGCAGAACGGAGAAGGAGTTTCTTGCTTTTGACACCACGTCGATTTCTTCTTATTCTGAGCTGATTAAATTTGCCAAGTATGGGAAGAACAAGGAAGGAGACCATCTGCCACAGATTAATTTAGCTCTGCTGTATGGAGAAGTGTCACGGCTTCCGGTTTATTTTCGCAAGCTTACAGGAAATACGGCAGACGTCAGTCTGATACGAAATCTGATGCTGGACATTGATTTTCTGGATATGAAGAAACTGAGCTTCGTTATGGACAGAGGTTTCTACAGTGAGAAGAATATTAATGACCTGATGAAGCATCACCATAAGTTCCTCATAGGTATTAGATGCGGACTGAAAATTGCCAGAAAACATCTTGATGAGGTCCGTGGGGAAAAGCTGATCAGCTGGGAAAATTACAACGATGGTGTAGGCCTGTGCGCCATGAGCTTTACCGATGAATGGAACTATAGGGAAGAGCAGCCTCGGACAGGGAAATGCATATGCGATAAGCGGAGAGTCTATGTCCATGTATACTTCAACGACCAGCGTTGTACCGATGAACTGCTGAGCTTTGCAAAGTACCTGACATGTCTGCAGGATGAGCAGAAAAGCGGCAAGAAAGCGGAAGGACACTTGAGGGACTACGATAAGTACTTCGTAGTCAGTGAGACCCCCAAGAAGGGACTGCACATTGTCCCCAAAGGGGATGCAATTCATGAACATCAGCGTGATTTCGGCTATTTTGTCCTGCTTTCCAACGGGGTTAAGGACCCGGAGGAAGCCATAAAGCTTTACCGAGTCAGAGACCTGATAGAAAAGGCTTTTGCAAATCTGAAAGAAAGGCTGGACATGAGGCGTATGTCCGTCTCTTCCTCCGAGAATTTCGAGGGAAAGCGGTTTGTACAGTTTCTGGCACTGATTTACCTTTCTTACATCAAAAAGCAAATGGACGAGAAAGGACTGTACAAGAAGTATACGATGCAGACACTGCTGGATTATTTGGATATAATTGAGCTTTACCAACAGCCAGGCAAAGCCCATCATCTTTCAGAGATAACAAAGAAGCAGATGGCTCTGTATGATGCAATGGGAGTTGCAATTCCGAAATAGAGATATAATTTCACGGGACTTCAGGCTGCATGGTGGAGGGAGATTTCTCAACTCTGCTTTGCTACGCTCGAAATGACAGGGGGGCTGAGGTTTGAGGAAAGAGAATTTGAGAGGCGCAACATCAGGTGGCTTGTCATGGTTGGAGGGGCAGCATTGTGGGGGAGAAGGAGGGGGATTTGAAGTTTTAGGAATGGGGAGAATAGAGGTTTGAATTTTAACTGGATTGCAGGTAGATATATTGACAATCATCATCACCGGCGGCGCCGGATTTATTGGTTCTAATTTTATATTTTACATGATGAAGAAGTATCCGGATTATCGTATCGTCTGTCTGGACAAGCTGACCTACGCGGGAAATCTGTCTACCCTGGCATCTGTGATGAATAAGCCGAATTTTCGCTTTGTGAAGATGGATATCTGCGACAGGGATGCCGTATATGGCCTCTTTGAAGAGGAGCATCCGAATGTGGTGGTGAACTTTGCGGCAGAATCCCATGTGGATCGGTCTATCATGAATCCGGAAATCTTTCTGGAGACAAATATCATCGGTACTTCTGTGCTCATGGATGCCTGTCGGAAATACGGTATCGGGCGGTATCACCAGGTTTCTACGGATGGGGTGTATGGTGACCTGCCGCTGGACAGGCCGGACCTTTTCTTCACGGAAAAAACGCCGCTCCACACCAGCTCCCCTTACAGCGGTTCCAAGGCCGGGGCCGATCTTCTGGTGGGCGCATACCATCGGACCTATGGCCTCCCCGCCACCATTTCCCGCTGCAGCAATAACTATGGACCCTACCAGTTCCCTGAAAAGCTGATACCCCTCATGATGATGAACGCCCTGGAAGATAAGCCCCTTCCGGTGTATGGAGATGGGAAAAACGTAAGGGACTGGCTCTATGTGGAGGACCACTGCAAGGCCATCGACCTCATCATCCATCAAGGCACCGTTGGGGAGGTCTACAATATCGGCGGCCATAATGAAATGGCAAATATCGACATTGTCAAACTTATCCTCAAAGAACTGGGAAAATCGGAAAGCCTCATTACCTATGTGAAGGATAGAAAAGGACATGACCGGAGATATGCCATAGACCCCGCAAAGATCCATAAAGAACTGGGATGGCTTCCGGAAACGAAATTTGCTGATGGGATTAAGAAGACTATCCGCTGGTACCTGGAGAATAAAGAATGGTGGATGGGAATCGTAAGCGGAGAGTATCAGAATTACTATAAGAAGATGTATGAGTGATAAATAATCCGCTGTCCGCTATCGGCTTCCGGCTGCCGGCTATCGGCTGACGGCTTCCGGCTATCGGCTATCGGCTTCCGGCTGCTGGCTGCTGGCTTCCGGCGTGCCTTCGGCAATCCCCCCTCGCCACTGCGTGGCCCTCTCCCCCCTGACAAGCAGTGGGGCGCAAGAGAGTATACTGGGATGGCTGCCGGAAACGAAATTTGCTGATGGCATTAAGAAGACCATCCGCTGGTACCTGGAGAATCAGGAATGGTGGATGGGAAGATGAGATTGTAAGAAATTTGGGGAGACAGAGGCATTTAGACGGGAGACGTCAGACAATCAGACTTCAAACTGACAGCGCAGATTGCAGCATATACTTCAATTACGGCAGGGGTATGGCGGTGGGAGATTTCTCGGCTCCGCTTCGCTCGAAATGACGGGGAGGGAGGAGGTCTCGGCGGTCCGCTATCCGCTATCGGCTATCGGCTTCCGGCTGCTGGCTGCTGGCTATCGGCTTTCAGCTTCTGGCTTTCGGCTATCGGTGTGCCTTCGGCAATCCCCCCCCCTCGCCACTGCGTGGCCCTCTCCCCCCTGACAAGCAGTGGGGCGCAAGAGAGTGTATAGGCGCTCGCCACCCACCCCTGGACAGGGGTGGGCAAGGGCGTAGTGCAGACTTCTGGCTTCCGGCTGCTGGCTGCTGGATCCCGGCTTCCGGCGTGCCTTCGGCAATCCCCCCTCGCCACTGCGTGGCCCTCTCCCCCCTGACAAGCAGTGGGGCGCAAGAGAGTATATAGGCGCTCGCTACATAGCCCCGTTCGAGGGCAGGTCAAATGGAGTGAGGACCCTTGCCAAAAAACGTGCATTCCCCTTTGAAGTGGATAAGGGGCTGCCGACCTTTGAAAGAAAACAGACACAATCTTCGCCGGCAGGCGGTTATGTCCTCTGCCCGCAAAAAAAGACCGCCGCGGCGGTCTTTTTTCATATCAGCATTCCAGGTCCAGTTCCACCGGGCAGTGGTCGCTGCCCAGGATATCGGAGTGGATGGAGGCGCCTTTGATGTGGTCTTTCCATACGCTGGAGACGAGGAAGTAGTCGATTCTCCATCCCACGTTTCGTTCTCTGGCTTTGGCAAAGTAGCTCCACCAGGAGTAGGCGTCTTTTTCATCGGGGTGAAGGTGACGGAAGGAGTCGGTGAAGCCGGCGGCAAGGAGGTCTGTCATACGGCCTCTTTCTTCATCGGTGAAGCCGGCATTTTTATGGTTGGAGGCGGGGTTGGCGATATCGATGTCTTCGTGGGCCACGTTCAGGTCGCCGCAGAGAATCACCGGCTTTTCGGCGGCCAGTTTTGTCATGTATTCTTTCATAGCTTCTTCCCAGGTCATGCGGTAGGAAAGGCGCGCCAGTCCCCGCTGGCTGTTGGGGGTATAGCAGCAGAGAAGGTAGTGGCTTCCGAAGTCGGCGGTAATGAGCCGCCCTTCCTGGTCGTGTTCTTCTATACCCAGACCGTAGGTGACAGAGAGGGGCTCTTCTTTGGTGAAGATGGCGGTACCGCTGTATCCTTTCTTTACGGCGCTGTTCCAGTACTGGTGATATCCCGGCAGGTCCAGCTCGATCTGATGGGGCTGCAGTTTGGTTTCCTGCAGGCAGAAGCAGTCTGCATCAAGGGCATTGAAAGCGTCCATAAAGCCTTTTTTTATGCAGGCCCGAAGTCCGTTTACGTTCCAGGAAATATATTTCAATGTTTTCATGGGAGTCTCCTTATTTAAATAGTTAGATATACTGTATCTATTATACAGGGGAGAGGAGAATTTGAAAAGGTGGGAATGGGGAGTCGGGATCGGGGTCGGGATCGGGATCGGGATCGGGATCGGGGTCGGGATCGGGGTCGGGATCGGGATTGGGAATGGGGAATCGGGATCGGGATCGGGATTGGGATCGAGAATCGGGAGCCGTCGGCGGGCAGCAGGCTGCCATTTGGTCAATTTCCGTGAAAATGAATGTATACAAAAGGGGCTGTAAAAAAATGATGACCATTTTTTCACAGCCCTTTTTTATATACTTTATCAGTTGGTGAGGGATCTCATGGGGGCGGGAATCTTTCCGCCGCGGTTGATGAATTCGTCGGCCCGGAATTTGTTGATTTCCAGGACAGGGGCATAGCCCATGAGGCCGCCGAACTGAACCATGTCGCCCGGTTTCTTCCCCGGTACGGGGATGAGGCGGGTGGCAGTAGTTTTGTTATTGATCATGCCGATGGCTGCTTCGTCAGCCAGGATGGCGGAGATGGTGGAAGCCGGGGTGTCGCCGGGGATGGCAATCATGTCAAGGCCTACGGAGCAGACACAGGTCATGGCTTCCAGTTTTTCCAGGCAGAGGCTGCCTTTTTCTACGGCCTGAATCATACCCAGGTCTTCGCTCACCGGAATGAAGGCGCCGGAGAGGCCGCCTACGCTGGAGGAGGCCATGAGGCCGCCTTTTTTCACAGCATCATTCAGGAGGGCCAGGGCGGCTGTAGTTCCCGGGCCGCCGCAGCTTTCAAGGCCCATTTCTTCCAGTACCTGGGCCACGCTGTCGCCTACGGCGGAGGTGGGAGCCAGGGAAAGGTCGATAATGCCGAAGGGAGCATGGAGTCTTTCGGTGGCAGCTTCGGCTACCATCTGTCCCAGACGGGTAATCATGAAGGCGGTGTTTTTAATGGTGCGGGCTACCACGTTCAGGGGAGCGCCTTTCACGTCTTCCAGGGCTCTCTTTACCACGCCGGGGCCGGAAACGCCTACATGGATGGCGGTGTCCCCCTGGGTGACGCCATGGAAAGCACCGGCCATGAAGGGGTTATCTTCTACAGCGTTGCAGAATTCCACCAGCTTGGTGCAGCCATAGGCGTCCTGGTCTTTGGTAAGTTCTGCTGTTTCTTTCACCACTTCCCCCATGCGTTTGACAGCATCCATATTGATGCCGGCTTTGGTGGAGCCTACGGCTACAGAGCTGCAGATGCTCTTTGTGGAAGCCAGGGCTTCAGGAATGGAGTCAATGAGAATCTTATCGGCCGAGGACATGCCCCGGTCTACCAGGGCGGAGAAGCCGCCCAGAATGTCTACGCCTACTTCATCGGCTGCTTTCTGCAGGGTCTTTGCAATGGACACATAGCTTTTGGCCGGAATGCCGCCGGCAATGAGGGAAACAGGGGTAACGGAAATACGGCGGTTGATAATAGGCACGCCGTATTCTCTGGAAATATCATGGCTCACTTCCGTCAGATGTTCGGCTTTGGTGCAGATGGTGTCGTAAATCTTGCGATTCAGGGTCTTTTCATCATCGGAAACGCAGCCTAAAAGGGAAATGCCCATGGTAATGGTGCGCACGTCCAGTTTGTTCTGGTCAAACATGCGCTCAGTGGCCAGGATTTCTTCAATATCGAGCATGGCTCCCCCTTTCAGATACGGTGCATGGCATAGAAAATATCAGCCAGCTGGGCCCGTACATCGACGCCCAGTTCTTTTCCCAGGACGCCCAGTTCATCCTGGACTTCCTTTAAGGAACCTTTGGCCTTTTCCATGTCGCAAATCAGGACCATATCAAAAATATCGCCAAGAATGGTTTGGGAAATGTCGAGAATATTAATATTTTCCTTTGCCAAAGCTGCCGCAACACCGGCAACAATGCCTACACGGTCAGCACCGATTACAGTGACTACGATTTTTTTCATACATCTGCTCCTTCCGTATTTCATTCCATAGAAATCAGACGCTGCAGCCCATTTTCCTGAAAGTATCCTTCTGCAGAATGTCTTTTCTCATTATAGCATATATGGGGAGGGGAATGGGGAGTGGGGACTCGGGGATGGAGACTGGGGACTCGGGACTGGGGGATGGGGACTCGGGGCTCGGGAATGGGGAATGGGGACTCGGGGCTCGGGGCTCGGGAATGGGGAGTGGGGACTGGGGAATGGGGACTCGGGGATGGGGATCGGAAGCCGGGAGCCGACAGCCGACAGCCGTCAGCCGATAGCCGATAGCCTAGACTGGGGAATCGCGAATCGGGAGCCGTCAGCGGCTCTTTCTGCAGGGGGGCTGCTTCCTGACATATTTTTTATAAAGGAACACACAGATAATGACAGACAGAAGGGAGCCTGCTGGGGCGGCCATGCCCATGGGGTAAAGGGTGGATGGGAAGAGGAGGGCGGCGGCATAGGTGCCGGGGATGCGGACGGTGAAGATGGAAATCACATTGTGGATGAAGGAGAAGGCCGCTTTCCGGCAGGCTGCAAAATAGCCGGAGAAGCAGAAGTGGATACCGGCAATGGCGCAGTCTACCACATAGGATTGGAAGTAGTCGTTCCCCATGGCAATGACGGCAGTTTCTCCCGGTACGAAGAGGGCTACGATTTCAGGGGCTTTGAAATGGATGAGGAGGATACAGAGAAGGCCGAAGGCGACACAGACGGTAATGCCGTAGCGGAGGGCCTGTCTGCTCCTTTCTGTCAGGCCGGCGCCCAGGTTCTGGGCGGCCGTAGCCGATACAGTGGACATCATGGCAGAGGGTACCAGGAAGAGGAAACTGATGATCTTTTCTACGATGCCTACTGCCGCTGCGGCTTCCACGCCGCGGCTGTTGGCGATGGAGGTGATAATGAGGAAGGATACCTGGATGAGTCCGTCCTGGCAGGAAATGGGAACGCCGATGGAAAGGATGCGGCGGGTCCATTTTTTCCCGGGAATAAAGGAGCGGCGGGTCAGGGAAAGGGGTGCCAGTTTCCGATGGAGGTAGAAAAGGGAAAGGACCACGCTTACCACTTCACTGGCAAAGGTGCCCCAGGCAGCGCCGGCGGCGCTCATGTGGAAGGAGCCGATGAGAAGGTAGTCCAGAAAGATATTGACTATGCCGGAAATGGCAATGAAGGTCATAGGGGCTTTTGTATTTCCCATGCCCCTGAAAAAGCCGCTCACTGTGTTATACAGTACAATGAGGGGCACTCCGGCAAAGCAGATGGTCAGGTAGGCTCGGGTATCTTCCAGTGCTTCCGGCGGTGTCTGCAGCAGCTGTAGAATGAAGGGCATGGAGAGAAAGAGAAGTCCAGTGAATACAAGGGAGAAGGGGATGAAAAGGGCGGCGGCGCTTCCCATGAGGCGGAAAGCTTCTTTTTCATCTTTTGCGCCCAGGGCCCGGGCGATGGAAACGGCGCTGCCGATGGTGAGGCCTGCAATCATGACGATGATCATGTGCATCACCTGGCTGCCGATGGATACGCCGGTAACGGGGGCGGCGCCATAGTACTGGCCGGTAATGAAAAGATCCGCCATGCCGTAGAAGGTCTGGAGGAAGCAGGCTGCCAGATAAGGAATGGCAAAGCGCATCATTTTGGGAAAAAGGGGTCCTCGGGTCAGATCATTTTGAAGTATCATAGTGATTTCCTTATAAAAAAAAGACAGAATATTCTTATTTCAAAAGAATATCATGTCTTTTTCAGAAAGTAAAAAGAAGAAAAATCGTCGAATCAGCACTTTTTTTCATGGAAATAGTAAATGAAGCGGCGAAGGGAAGGGGATACGTGGGATGGATTGTATACCAGACAGGTCCATTCTTCAAAGCAGGGAGGAAGGGGGAAGGCGCAGAGATTTTCACTCTGGCCCGGCGGGAGGGGAAGAATGGAAAAGCCGCCGCCCAGGGACAGGCGGAGCAGCTGTTCCGTATAGTTTGATACCTTCTCGCTCTTTGCAAAGGAGGTATGGTACACTTCCTCAAATTTCTTCCGGCAGCTGTCCACATAGGAAGGACTGTGAGATTTCGTCAGGAAGGAAAGGGAACCAATGAGGCGGGGGATATCTTTGTACTTTTCGCTGCTGGATACAGCGCATACCAGGCACTGGGGAACGGGCATAAGGGGAATGGTGGCAAACCGTTTGGGAAAAGCAATGGCGTCGGGGCCTATGATTCCGTCCAGGGCCCCTTCATCAAGGGCCTTTTCCAGCTCCGGTACCGGTGCCATATGGTAGGACAGACTGATTTGAGGAAAAGATTTCTGAAGGTCCGGGAGGAAATCAAGGCCCCTGTATTCCTGGGATGCCAGGCCCAGACGGCAGAGGGCTTTTGGGGCGGCAAGAGAAGAAAGAAGGGCCTCATAGTCTCCATGAATTTTTTTCATGCCTTCATAAAACTGCCGTCCTTCCTTTGTAAGAGAAAGTCTGCTCCTGGAACGAAGGAAAAGGATGCAGCCCGTTTCCTTCTCCAGCTGGGCAATGTACTTGCTCATGGTGGTCTGGGCAATGTGGCACCGATCGGCGGCTTTTGTAAAACTTTCGGATTCTGCCGCCGCAAAGAAATAGTAAAGTTTATCAATATCCATAGAAGCCTCCCGGCATGACGTTCTTATGTGCATTATATCACGGCGGAGAGGAATGCAAGTAACGCTGGCTCTTTCAGAAAGGAACCGGGAGAAAGGGCTTAGGAACTAGTGGACTAGTGGGCTAGGGAAGCACTGATTAATTCATAGAGTTTGCTTTTATAAGAATTTTCATGCACTGCTTCGTCATGAGGCTCCTTAAATAGCTCGCTATTCGCGTCGCCTCATTCCTTGCATTGCATAAAAATTCAAGAATAAAAGCAAACAACGATTTAATCAGCGCTTCCCTAGCCCACCGGTCCACTTTTATGTTATATTTTTCATGTACCAATATATAAAGGAAGAAGCGATACTATGGAAAAGCATTTTGATATCAACCGCGGCGGCTTCAGCATTCGGAGCCGCCTTATTGTGAATGAAAATGACAAAAGCACAAGGACCTTTGACGATGTAGTCATCGTCACCCATGGCTTTGGCAGCAGCAAAGAAACGGCAGGCACCCTGCATTTCGGAGAACACCTCACATCCAAGTACAAAGGATTTGCGGTGATTGCCTTTGACTGGCCCTGCCACGGCATGGACGCCAGAAAAAAGCTGACCATCGATGAATGCCTCACCTACCTGACCCTGGTCACGGAATACGCCAAAGAAGTGATGAAAGCCAAAAGGGTATATAACTACTCTTCCAGCTTCGGCGGATATCTGACACTCCGTTACCTCGTTGAAAAAGGGGACCCTTTCACAAAAATCGCCCTCCGCTGCCCGGCGGTCTGCATGTATCAGTCCATGATGAGCTACCTGTCGGAAGATGACAAAAACAAACTGCGCAAAGGCAAGGAAATATCCGTAGGCTTTGAAAGGAAAATGAAGGTGGATCAGTCCTTCTTCGATTCCCTGAAAAGTTTTGACGTCATGAAACACGAATACTTCGACTTTGCTGACAGCATGCTCATTATCCACGGCACAAAGGATGAAATGATTCCCATTGAAGAATCCCGCCGCTTTGCTGAAAACAACGTGATTGAATTCATTCCCGTGGAAGGCGCCAACCACCCCTTCCAGAATCCGGACCACATGGCCCTGGCTATCCATAAGATTATCGAATTCTTTCATGGATAAGAAAGGCCGCCAGGCGCCATCAGGTTCATGGGATTTATAAGAGAAAGCAGGATACTTCGCCCGGATCCATTTCAGTCAGCCATGCAGCATATGTACCCAGATGAGCCTGGGAAAGAAGCCTGCGTTACGGGCTTACCCTTTATATCTCCACAGAAAAAGGACTTTGCGCCCCTTCGGGCCAAAGTCCTTTTTCTGATTTTCACAGGGCTGTATCCATTCGCAGATCCCTATTATTTGCCTTCCATCACATCGGTGAAGTTCTTGATAATGACGATCGGTGTTTTCTGGTTGTCGTTGCCGAAGGGGTTGTCGATGAGGATTTTGGCAATCTTTTTCGGATCGAGGCCCTTGCTCCTGCCAAGGACAGCGGCCCGTTTCAGGTCGTTTACATCAGCAATGACAGCACCGTAGGCGCCGGTGGCTTTTTTAATCTTTTCGCACACATTGTCTGTGTCGGCGGGACCGTAAACCAGGCATTTGTCGAAAGGAGGCATGGTGCCGGTTACGTCGTCGATGAGGGAAGCCTGGCGGCAGCGGGCGTAGAATACGCCGTTTTTACCGAAAATCTTAGCCACAGCACCCAGGGCGAAGGAGAAGAGCATATTCCATTTGCCTTCTTCGTCCATGGCTGCCTGCATGCCGTAAATGCTGGCCATGGAACCGGCGGACGGTACGAAGCGGTTCATCAGTCTTGCCTGCCAGCATACGTTCAGTTCTTCCGGACGGACGTAGCGGTTCTGGGTGATGGCTACCACCGATTCGGCGGAGCATACGATATCATGATCGGTAATCTGGTCTCCTGCATATTCCAGGATAGCATCCACAATGTTGTCATGATGGGTGAGAATTCTGGTATGGATAGGAACAAGTTTCAGTTCTGCCATTATTTTCTCACCTCCGTAGTATATTCATAGAGAGCATTCTGCAGCTCTTCCCTGGTAATTACGACTCTTGTCTTGGCATAGTAGTAGTCGCTTCTTGCTACGACCTGATAAATGATATCCATGCCGAATTCCGGGAAAGTTTCCAGGTCCTGGAGGATGCTCTGTCCTTTGCCGTCGATGTCCAGGGTGATGAGGAATTTCTTTTCCTTTCCGGGATCCAGGATGAAGGCCTGCCAGTAGTCGTCATGCCTTGGCACGTCAAAATCGGTCAGGTGCCCCGTAACTCTGGCCTTGTCATACTGTTCAAAGGGAATGTAAATGCGGACGAAGGCATCCATAATGGTGCCCAGCTGCTTTCCCACATTTTTGATGGGGATGGTGAAGGACAGGCGCACATGACGCATATCCATGGACTCCACCTTCAGGGGCGTCCGTTTCGATTTCAGCATGCGAAGGACGCAGTCTCCCTTAATGACAGCCACCGCCCAGTAGGCGATGAAGCCGAGGCAGATGATAAGGACGATCACTGCCGCAATTTTAACAAGCAACAACATTCTTTACTCACTCTCCTACAAGATTTGTTTTTTCCACAGCTGCCGGGCCGAAAAGCCGTTTCACCAGAGGCTCTGCATGGGCAAGGCCGTCGGTGAAATAGAATTCATCCCTGCCTTTCCCTTCTGCCAGCCTGTCCTCTCTCTGAAGGATGGCCATTCCCTCTTCCACCGTAGGCAGGGCCGGGTCAATGAAAGGAACCTTCGGAAAGACTCTGGCAAAGGCAGATGGCGCCAGAGGATAATGGGTGCAGGCCCAGTAGCCGGCATCTATACCTAATGCATGATACTCCTTTGCCGCCTTCTGCACAAGGGCAGAAATGAAATTTTCATCTTTTCCCTGCTCAATGGCAGCTGCCACACCGTCGCAGGGCACCTCCACCCATTCCACTTCAGGGAATTTCTTTTCCACATATTTCTTGTGGGCATGGGTTCTGATGGAGGCAGGCGTAGCAAAAATGCCCGCCTTTTTCGTGCCTTCCGGCAGGGTGATGTCAAGGCTCATCTTCACCACCGGCACCGGCCCTTCCAGAAAGGAAGGATACACGTTGAAAGAAATGGTGTTGCAGGCAATGATGATCATTTTTACGTCCTTTTTGATAAGGAAATCTTTGATTTCCCCGGCAAAGCGGGCGATTTCATCTCTTGTCCTTTCGCCGTAGGGATTGCGGAGGCTGTCTCCCAGAAAGATTATGCTTTCTTTGGGATATTTCTCATGCAGCACCCGGGCCACCGTGAGGCCCCCTACTCCGGAATCCATGATGCCAATCGGTCTGTTGTCCATTATTCTCTATCCCCTTTGGAAAGATCAATGAGGGCTGTCAGTTTTTCCTTCGGCAGCCGCACAATCCGGCCTGTATGCATGTCCGTATAGGTATTCACCGTGCGGCCCGTGGTGAGCAGGGCGCCGGACTTTTCGGAAACCACTTCGTATTCGAAAACAAGTCTGGCTCGGTCTACCTTGCGAAGATAGGTCTTAATCAGGAGCACTTCGTCATACCGGGCGCTCTGGTGGTACTTGACCTCCACTTCCACAATGGGAAATACGATGCCTTCGTCCATGAGCTCTGTGAGATCCAGCTTTCCTTCCCGCAGGTACTCCACCCGGGCTTCTTCAAAATAGCGCAGGTAGTTGGCATGGTGCACCACCTGCATACCGTCGGTTTCATAAAATTTAACTCTTCTTTTATATATAAACATAATAATTAACCTCCATCGCTTTGGCATGTCAGAACGGCCTGATGCAAAGGCTGCTTTTCCCCGATGTTTATGTTCTATCGGAAAAGGGACCAGTAAAGCTCTCTTTGAAATCCCGCAGCCCCGGGGCATAAAAGTTCCTGTCAAACCAGATAAAAGCAGACCCGTGAATGAATCAGCGCTTTTTTCATTATACCACAGAAGCAGCCCCTTTTATGTCATGAAAAAAGCGGCCCTGCGCCGGCAGTGCCGCTTTTTCCTTATTTCCCGTAGGTGTCCCATTCCATTTCCATGAGCCGCCAGTTCTGGGTGGCGGAATGCTTCTGGAGCTGGAGGATATCCTTCTCCTGTTCCCTGTTTTCAGAAAGGGCCGTTTCCGCTTCCCAGCGGATATCATTCAGCTGGTCATCGTAGGAGGAAGATTCTATGTTCATCATCCGTTCCTGAAGATCCGTAATCAGGAACTGCTGGTACACCACCATGGCCAGAAGAACGGCCATGATGAGGTAGAAGGGGCGATTTCTCTCCCAGTCCAGTTTTTCTTTCCACTGTTTCACGGCAGTTCTTATTTCCTCATCTCATCGTCCAGCTTCTTGTCATCATTCAGCATGGTGAGATGATCCTTGGTAAATTCGATCCACAGGCGGGCTGCTCTGGAGAGGAACCGTCCCTTCTTCCAGATAGCGTAGAGGTGATGGGTCATTCTGGGTTCTGTCATCACTCTGGTCACCACCCGGCTGTCTTCGCTGTTGGCGGGGCAGAGGCGGGAAGGCAGGATGGCTACGCCCAGGCCGCTGGCTACGGTCTGCAGCATCAGTTCGCGCTGGCTTGTTTCAAAGACCACCTTCGGGGTGAAACCGATCTTCTTGCAGTTGGTCAGAATATCATCGTGAAGGTTGAAATCATCCCGGTACAGCACTAGAGGATAGTCCGCCAGAAGTTTCATGGGAACCTCCCTGTTTTCTTCCAGAGGATACCCTTTCGGCATAACCACGCACATTTCATCTTCCGACAGGAAGAAGGATTCGAAATCCTTATTCGGAATGGTGCAGATAATGCCTACGTCGATAATACCTTCCTGCACGGAGGATTCAATGACTTTGGAGCCATGTTCATAGAGCTTGATGGCAATCTGGGGATAGGTGCGCTTGAATTCACCTAAGAGCTTGGCAAATACATGGGCATCCGTAATGGGAGGCAGACCGATTTCAATGGTATCCTGTTTCAGGTTGAATTCGTTTTCAAAATCCGATTTCAAATGTTCAAAAACGAAGAGGCACCGTTTGGCATAATTGTAGAAAATGGTGCCCGGTGCTGTGATTTCCACAGTCTTGGCGTTCCGGATGAAGAGGGTGACACCCAGCTCTTCTTCCAAAGACTTAATCATACGGCTGATGGCAGACTGGGAAATATGGAGATTCCTGGCAGCTTTGCTGAAACTTTTCTGCTCTGCCACTTCCATGAAATATTTCAGATGACGATAGTCCATTCTTCTTTCCTCCTGTCCATTGGTTTTGACAGAAAGGCGATTTCTGTCATGAATTTCCGGGAATCATTCATAAAATCCTGTTTCGCAGAGATGAGAATTCTGTCAACGAATCCGCTTCCCTTGTGAAAAGATTGACTTTATCCTATAATAGTGATGTGTCTATCAGGGCGCAGCCTGCATGTACAGTGCTTCTTGATTTGTATAGAACGAAATCCGGACATCTATGCATATTTATCATAGAACTATTGTACATAATTTCCAGGCATCTTGCAAGAGAACGTGATGAAAAAGGGATGTCCCTTCCGGATTTCTGCCTTACCTGCTCTGGCAGCAGGAGCCTTCCTTCTTCCATATCCTGCAGGTATTTTCAAAGAAAAGCAGAGCGTCTGTTTTTCGCAAAAAGGAGTTGTTGATTCTGTGAGAAAAGTAAAAACAATGGATGGGAATACAGCCGCAGCGTATATTTCATACGCTTTCACTGAAGTAGCTGCTATTTACCCGATTACCCCTTCCTCCCCCATGGCGGAATCGGTAGATGAATGGGCCGCCCACGGAAAGAAGAACATTTTCGGCGATACGGTTCACGTTGTGGAAATGCAGGCCGAAGGCGGCGCTGCCGGCGCTTTTCACGGCTCTCTCCAGAGCGGTGCTCTGACCACCACCTATACCGCATCCCAGGGCATGCTCCTCATGATTCCGAACATGTATAAAGTAGCAGGGGAACTGCTGCCGGGCGTATTCCACATCGCTGCCCGTGCACTGGCCAACCATGCCCTCTCCATTTTCGGCGATCACCAGGACGTCATGAGTGCCCGTGCCACCGGATGCGCCATGCTGGCAGAAGCCAATGCCCAGGAAATCATGGACCTCGCCGGCATTGCCCACCTCGCTGCCATCAAAGGCCGGGTTCCCTTCATCAACTTCTTCGACGGATTCCGCACGAGCCATGAAATCCAGAAAGTCGAAGTTCTTGACTACGATGAACTGGCACCCCTGATTGATCAGAAAGCCCTCGCAGAATTCCGTGCCCGCGCCCTGAATCCGGACCATCCGGTCATCCGCGGCACTGCAGAAAACCCGGATGTCTACTTCCAGCACTGCGAAGCGGCAACCCCCTTCTACAATGCCCTGCCTGATATTGTCCAGGATTACATGGATAAGATTTCTAAAATCACCGGCCGCAGCTATCACCTCTTTGACTACTACGGCGCACCGGACGCTGACCGCATCGTTATCGCCATCGGATCCGTCACAGACATCTGCAAGGACGTCACCGACGCTCTCAATGCCCATGGCGAAAAGGTGGGTGTCCTGAACGTCCATCTCTACCGTCCATTCTCCGTGAAACACTTCCTGGAACAGATCCCCTCCACCGTAAAGAAGATTGCAGTCCTCGACCGTACCCGTGAACCCGGCGCCATCGGCGAACCGCTGTATCTGGATGTGGTATCTGCCGTCGCTTCTTCCGGCCGCTCCATCAAAGTCTGCGGCGGACGTTACGGTCTGGGCTCCAAGGATGTCATTCCGGAAGATATCATGGCGGTCTATGAACACCTGAAGGACGAAAACCCGCGGCACAACTTCACCCTGTCCATCAACGATGATGTGACCGGCCTGTCCCTCGCACCGGTACCGGTTCCGGAAATGCCGGCCAAACTGGTATCCTGCAAGTTCTGGGGCTTTGGTTCCGATGGCACCGTAGGTGCTAACAAGAGCGCCATCAAAATCATCGGCGACCATACAAACCTCTATGCCCAGGGCTACTTCGCCTATGACTCCAAGAAATCCGGCGGCGTCACCATTTCCCACCTCCGCTTCGGCGAAGACCCCATCAGGAAACCATACCTTATCCGCAAGGCTGACTACATTGCCTGCCACCGTCCGTCCTACATTTATAAATACGACCTTCTCCGCGGCTTCAAGCCCGGCGGCATTTTCCTTCTGAACTCCCCCTGGAGAAAAGAAGACCTGGAACGGGTACTGCCCGCTGCCATGAAGCGGAAACTGGCTGCCCTCCACGCCAGATTCTACATTATCGATGCCTTTGAAATCGCCAAGAAAATCGGTCTCGGCGGCCGTATCAACATGATCATGCAGGCTGCCTTCTTCCACCTCACCCACATCATTCCCGACGAAAATGCAGTGAAGTACCTGAAGGAATCCAATGAAAAATCCTACGGCAGAAAAGGCCAGAACGTGGTAGACATGAACAATGCTGCCGTAGATGCAGGCATGACAGGCATGGAAGAAGTGGAAGTACCGGCTTCCTGGGAACATGCCACCACCGGCGGCTCCATTGCCAGAGTGGCCCGTCCTGATTTCGTCAAGAACGTGTGCGACGTCATGAACCGCCAGGAAGGGGACGATCTCCCTGTTTCCACCTGGAAAGGTCTGGAAGACGGCACATTCCCCTCGGGCACTTCCAAGTACGAACGCCCTGCTGCTGCCATCAATATTCCTGAATGGATTCCGGAAAACTGTATCGAATGCAACCAGTGCTCCGTGGTATGCCCCCATGCCACCATCCGTCCGGTTCTGGTAACGGAAGAAGAAGCAGAAAAAGCACCGGAAGGATTCATTGTGAAGGAATTCAGAGGCCCCGTAAAAGGCCTGAAATTCCGCATCATCATCGATCCGGAAGACTGCTATGGTTGCGGCATCTGCGCCAACACCTGCCCGGCTCCCAAGAAGGCTCTCGTCATGAAGCCTGCGGAAACCCAGCTGTCCAAGCAGAACCTCTGGGACTACGCCATGAAGCTGCCGGCCCGCAAGAACCCGCTGGGTAAAGGCAACCTCCGGAGCGCCCAGTTCGAACCGACCTACTTCGAATTCTCCGGCGCCTGCGCAGGCTGCGGCGAAACACCCTACATCAACATGGTAACCCGCCTCTTCGGCGACCGCATGATGATTGCCAATGCCACCGGCTGCTCCTCCATTTACGGAGCCAGCTCCCCCTCCATGCCTTACACAAAGAATGCCAAAGGCCAGGGACCGGCATGGGCCAACTCCCTCTTTGAAGATAACGCAGAATACGGCCTGGGCATGCATCTGGGCGAAGCCAAACTTCGGGACCGCCTCACCGGCAAACTGAAGGAAGCTCTCCCATCTGCCGATGAAACCGTAAAGAGTGCCATCGAAGAATGGCTGGACAAGAAGGACGTCGGAAACGGCACCAGAGACAGAGCAGACAAACTGGAAGAAGCCCTCACCGCAGAAGTGGCCGCTCATCCGGAATACAAAGAACTTCTGGACCTGAAAGACCACTTCGTCAAGAAATCCCAGTGGATCTTCGGCGGCGACGGCTGGGCCTATGATATCGGCTTCGGCGGTCTGGACCAGGTACTGGCTTCCGGCGAAGACGTGAACGTCCTCGTACTGGATACCGAAGTGTACTCCAATACCGGCGGACAGTCCAGTAAATCCACCCCGGCTGCTGCCATTGCCAAATTCGCAGCTTCCGGCAAGAAGACCAAGAAGAAAGACCTGGGCATGATTGCCGTTTCCTACGGCTACATCTACGTAGCCCAGATCGCCCTGGGTGCTGATATGAACCAGGCCTTCAAAGCCATCAGCGAAGCAGAAGCCTATCCGGGACCGTCCCTCATTATCGCCTATGCGCCCTGCATCAACCACGGTTTGAAAGCAGGCATGGGCAAATCTTCGGAAGAAGAAAAGAGAGCTGTGGAATGCGGTTACTGGTGCAACTGGCGCTACAACCCCACCCTTTTGGAACAGGGAAAGAACCCCTTCCATCTGGACAGCAGGGAACCGAAAGGAAACTTCCGGGACTACCTCATGGGCGAAGTCCGTTTCGCATCCCTTGCCAAACTCTTCCCTGACAAAGCAGAAGAACTCTTCGAAAAGACAGAAAGAGACGCAAAACAGCGCCGCGAAAACTACGTCCGTATCCAGAAATCCTACGATATGGAGCTGGCTGCGAAGGCAGAAAAGAAATAATCGTTCCTTAGGGGTATAACAAAAAGGACTGTGAGCAATCACAGTCCTTTTTATTACAGGAAAATGGCCGCACTGCCAATTTCAGTTTATCGAGCTGTTAGGGCGATGCTTACGGATAGAGTATTCGTGCGGAGGCTTCTAGCTGCTAGCAGCTAGAAGCTCCATGCGAATGGCTCTACCCATCTGCACCTCTCCAACAGCTCGACAAACCGCAATTTGACGGTATAGTCAATATTCCAATCCCATTACCATCCCATTATCGCGTTTCTCTGCGTTGTAACCTTATCCACCGGTATAGAGAAATCTGGCCCGAAAAGTTCATGGGTCAGGAATTCCGGCTCCACTGTATCCACGATCCGCTTCGCCGCATCCGTCGTAAACGGCCGGTGCTGGTCGATGCTGATGATGTGCCGGCCAATGATTTCAGGAGTAATCTTCGCCGGCGGGGGACCCACATGGGTCCTCTGGTAGTCACCGGAAATGGAACAGGACAGGTGGATACCTTTGATAAGGTCCTTCATACTGCCCAGCCGGTTCACGATGCTGCAGACATAATCCGCCCCATCCGTTTCCGTCCGGATACCCCAATTTGTATTCATAAGGTGCCCCGTATCCAGCATGATACCTACATTCTTTCCCGGAAGACAGCTGAAGAAATAGTCCACATCCTCCGGTTCCAACGTATAGAGTCCCGGCCAGAATATGTTTTCAAAGAGTACCTGTACTGTCTGCGGCACTTCATCCGCCACGGCGCTGTATACTTCCGCCGCCGCTTTCAACACTTCCCGGCTGCTGTAGCGGAAACGGCGTGTCCAGATTTCCTCCACACTGCAGTCTGCCACATGCCACACAAGGTACGCCGGTTTTTCCGCCAGGGCTGCCCGGATATTGTTCCGGATCCGCCGCTCCCAGGCTTCCACCGTGGTACCGCCGAAATAATCGACAAGGGACTTCTCCGTAGGGAAATCCTTCTTATATAAATCGCTCCGCCCCAGATAAAAATTCATCCAGTCCGGCCAATAGGCCAGATGGCATCCAACGGTGAGAGAAGGCACCGGATGCTTCGCCAGCTCCTCTCCGTACACCAGATTTTCAATACCCTCCAGTTTGAGGTCCTTTATGATTTTTGTTATATCCTCTTCCCTGTCATAGGGCATCATATAATGACTTACTGACTGCTTCAAAATGCATTTCCTCCGCCGGTCATTTATTTTTTGTTCTCCTTCGGGATGCTTGCATTGTACACATCCACCACGTGCTGTGCTTTCTGTACCGCCTCATTTCTCTTATTAATGATGTCATTGGCATCGTTAGTAGCTCCATCGATATACTTCTTGGCGGCCTTGATATAGTCATTCACCGCACCCGCATACTTTTGGAAATTTTCAAAATCCTTCACACCCCCTGCCGGAGGCTGTGGCTCCGCCGGCAGCACCCCATCAACCGTGGGATAGGGCGTAGAAACATTGGTAGCCGCCGGATCCGCCTGCGGCGCCGCTGCGTCCTCCGCCCAAGCGGGAGAAGCCCCCATCACCAGGGCTGCCACCAGAAGGGATATACATAATTTTTTCATAGAACCACTCCTTTCCTGTTACACTAAGAGCGCCTGTAACCACATAAAAAGCACGGAAAAAGGATATAAAAAGCCAACCGCTTAAATCATCCAATCCGTGCCATGCGAATGTACTGATTCTTACCTGGAAACATCCCGGCACCCTGACTCGGTTCCTCGCCTCCCGATGCCCTTGTGAAGGGACTGCCATCGGAAAACTCCCCATACAGCTGCAGCACAGCTCCGGCCTCTCACCGGATTCCCCGAAATGTTTCTGTTGCACTTATTATACTCTGCGGCACGGCTCCCTTACAAGAAATCCGAAAACCAATAACGCCACTACCATTCACCTGGAACTTTCTCTGCAGGCGCAGGCATACAGTGCTCTCCGCCCTCCTAAAAAAACGATTCCAATTCCTGGCTTCTTTTCCTATTACGGCGAGTTCACAAATGCTGAAGTGGTGTATGTACTATATCGCAGCGAAAAATTCTTATCACCCATATTTTTCAATTATGCAGGGAGAATGTAAAAGGAATTGTAATGTGACAAGGGGAAGGCTGGCCGTAGCGGTCCAAAGCTGGTGAAAAATGCCATTGATAAGCTGCCGCCACCGCAGCACTGTCCAGCGCCCCGTTTCCAGAAGACTGGGCCACCGAAGCGCCCACCACATTTCCTGCCGCATCTACGGAGAACGTCACATAAGTGACCCCCTCTACTTCCGCATTTCTGGCTGAAGGCGGATAGGATGGTTTGGCAGAAGAGAGCACCGTAGGTACCGTCACCGGCACGCCGGCCCCTTCCCCAGCACCGCTCCCGCTGCCCTCTCCGGAGCCGCTGCCGCTTCCGGAACCATCTCCGCTTCCGCTTCCACTGCCGCTTCCTTCACCGGAACCGGTACCGGAACCGACGCCCGTACCTTCGCCGCTCCCTTCACCGCCGCCTGAGCCGGTACCGGATCCGGCCCCCTGGCTGCTATCGGAAGAAGAATTTCCGGTACTATTGGAATCCGACGGTTCTGCCGGAGTTTGTTCCTGCTTTGTTTCCGAATTTGTTTCTTCCTGGACTTTTTCCTTTTGTTCTTCCTTTTCTTCCTGGGGCTCCTGGATGGTATTTTCTACTTTTTCCACGATATCATCCATATCCTGCAGAATTTTGGGTTTGGACGAGGCTTCTCCGGTTTTGGCGCCATATCCCCCTCCGCCGCCTCCTCCCCCTCCGGCGTCCACTGTGATTTCAATGACCTCCGGCGGCAGCTTCTTCATGGATTCCCAGCCTGCATACCCTATGGCTATGGCTGCCAGAATATGGACCGCCAATGCGCAGGACACAGCCTTCGTGAGTCTCTCATTTCGCCTGTTCATGGTCATCACCTGCATTCGTGGCCAGACCAAAACGGGTGACTCCGGCTCCCTTCAGGCGGTCAAGCAGAGTGATCACCGTTTTATAGGAAGCATCATCCTCCGCACGGATAATGACGGAGAATGATGCATCCTTCCTGCTCTGGATAGCCGCATTGGTGACCAGGGTATCCATGTCCATAGGCTTATCATCGAGATACAGGGAGCCATCCTTCTTCACCGTCACGGAGAAGCCGCTTTTACTGACGGACTCCGAGTTCTCCGCCACAGGAAGCCGGACCGGGATCGTACGGATATCACTCATATACATGGTGCTCACAATGAAGAAAACCAGACAGAGGAACATCATATCGATCATCGGGCTCAGCATGAGCTTCGGTTCCTCATCATGGGTGCGATATCTTCTTCTCTTCATGGCAGGCCTCCTCAGTGCTTTTCCTGTTCCGCTTCTGCCTCATCAATCATGGCCCCCGCCATTTCATCCATGTCAAGGGTAGCCCCTTTGATGCGGTCCGACAGATAGGCCTGGATGCACATGCCCACGATGGCAATGCAGAGGCCAAACACAGTGGTAATCAGCGCTTCCCCAATGCCCGCTGTCACGCCAATAGGGTTCTGCACCCTTTCATTCAACGCATTAAAAGATGACATCATGCCGGTAATGGTTCCCAGAAGGCCAAGCATCGGCGAAAGTCCGATGACCACGGAGAGGAAATTCATATACCGATGGAGTTCATTGACCGCTCGGTCCACCCGCGCATAGACCACAGAATCAAAGCGGCCCCCGAGAGAGACCCGCTGGGGCAGCATGATCCTGGCGATTTCGGCCGCCTTTCCCTTTGACTTTTCCGCCAGCGCCGCCGCTTCTTCCACCTGGGACTCATTCATGAGCTGGCAGAATGTGAGGATGAACTTCGTATTCGATATGGCATCCTTATAGTAAAGATATCGTTCCACACCGATAATGATGACCACAAAGGAGCAGGCCAGAAGCGGCCACATGCAGACCCCGCCCCGCTGGAAATAATCGACTGCTGCTGAAAATATGCCCATATCATGCGCCTCCATCATGAAAAAAGCGCGGTCGAAAGAATGCAAAGACCTGCCAAAGCAAAATCTTTTCCCATCCAATTCGTACCGCGCGAATATACAGACTGTGAAAACATCCGGCACTCTGACTCAGTTCCCTGCTCTCTGATGCTCCTGTGAAGAGACTGCCACCAGATTGCTCCCCATACAGTTGCAGGACAGTTCCGGCTTCCCACCGAATTCCCCGAGATGTTTCCTTCCTATGTATTTACTGTAGTATAAACTGTATGAACGTCATACAGTCAAATGAAATTATTATAATCTGTCTCCCGAGGAGCCGAGGCCTCCTGCCTCCTCCGGGGGAGCCAGGAATCTTGCTGCCTCTTCGGAGGAAGTGTCACCGTCAGGTGACAAAGGGGAAGTATTTTGGTGGCACCAGCCACTGGATTTCCGCTACTGCGTGGCAAATGCACTCCCTCATGGCTGGATATAAAAGGAAGGCGCTTTTATGGGCAGGCTAAGTGTGCAGGTCCTGCATAGGACCTGCAAGCCAGCCGCAAGTTGGCGTCTTTACTGCACAATAAGACGCCTTCCTTTTGTCAGCTGGCCGATCAACTTATCCAGCCTTGAGCACTCTATGCAGAGTGCTCACCTTCGGCAGCTCCCCCGGAGGGAGATCCAAGGAAATCTTGCTGCCCCCTTCGGGGTGGCAGCGAACGCATTTTGAAGGAGCGCCAGCGACGCGCAAAATGCAGTGAGTCGCTTCCCTTTAGGGTAAGTCACGCAAAGCGGGCAAGGGGGTGTATTTATTGTGGCAGAGACACCGGGATCTCCGCTGCTTCGCGACTAATGCACCCCCTCAGTCGCCTGCGGCGCCAGCTCCCCCGATGGAGGAGCCAAGATTGCGGCTTTTTACCACGCAAAAAGACCTCTTGCGAGGTCTTTTTGTGCATCACCTATAAAGCCGCAGGAAATCAGAAGGTATACCGTACGCCTACGTCGGCTCTCCATCTGGTGGTGAGGTCTGCGCCGAAGGAGTGGGTGTAGGTACCGTAGAGGTAGGTATTCTTTCCGAGGTTTACGCTGCCTCCCAGTTCCATATCCACCCAGGTGTCGGAAAGGTCCACTTTCGTGGATTTCTGTGTGCCGCCGTCTTCCCAGTAGTCGGTCTTGAAGTCGCCGCCGAATTCATGGGCCAAAGCGAACTTTGCGAAGACATTGCTCTTTGGCAGCTGGCGGCCGATACCGAGGCCGATGCGGCCGATGGCGCTATTGAAGGCGTGCTGCCGGATGTACATGTTTCCGATGTCGCTGGTACCGGTGAAGGTCTTCCCGTTCAGCCGGCCCATAGTGAATTCTACGCTTGGATCCAGGTAGAAGCCGGTATCATGGACGAACCGTTTGCCGTATTCCACGGACAGGGAGTTGCCCCAGGAATGGTAATCTCCATCGAGCCTGTTTCCATACCGGTTATCCGCATGGAAGTCGCTCTTGACCCTGCCGGTCTTGGCGATGATGTCCAGGTACTGGCCATTGTCGCTGACATGGCTGCCGTAGAGGGCAAATTCCGTGAGCCGTTCATTGCCCCGGCCGTTGCTGTAGCTGGACTTGCCTTTGCCATAGTCCACAGCGGCACCGACGATCCAGCTTCCCGCTTTCCTGTCGTACCCGGCCTGGCCGATGTCATAGCTCTGGCTGAATTCCGTATTCTGGCTGTCCATACGGCTGCTTCCGCCAATGTACTTCGCCCATACGCCGTTTTCTCCCCGGCCCAGGCGGAGGTCGCCCAGACGGCGCTGGAGGTCATTATTGTTGTTCCTCCACAGCGTTGCCGCTCCCAGGAGGGCTGTCTTCGTTCCTTTCATGATCTGGGTTTCCTTGGGGCCGATAACGGGCTGTGTGGTCCCCGTGAACTGGCCACGACCCTCTTTATCGAAGGTAATGTCTTCCACATCCAGGGCTGCACTGCTGCCGGTGAGGCCTTCTGCGATTTCCAGCTTGCCTGTGAGGTTCCCGTCATTGGCTTTGTATACCAGCTTGTTTGCCAGGGCGGAGAAGGTATCATCCACTTTCTGGCGGTCCGAAGAACTGGTACTTGCCATATTGAGGCCGCTGTTGTCGGTGATGAGGTTTACCTGGCTGCCGCTGCCGGCGGTGCCGATGATGGTGTCCCCGCCGTTCACGGTGGACGGTTCATAGGCATCGTGGCTGTAGAGGACATTCATCTTCCCCGTCAGGTTTCCAATATTGGTGGTACCGGAATCGGCGGAGCTCTTGTCCAGGGTGCCGCCGTTGCCGGTGATGGAGGCTACGGTGCTGTCCCCTGTCTGTACCCAGCTGCCGCCCAGGTCTACCTTTGTATTTTCATTCTGCGAAGCACCGGTCCAGGTGGCACCGTCTGCCAGCTTCATGGTGACCGTGCCGTCGCCGGTCGTATTCCCTGCCAGGGTAGAGCCAGAGGCGGCTCCGATGTTCACGGCGCCTCCGTTCTTTGCGGTCATGTTTCCTTTGATGTCGGTCTTTCCGTTACCATCGGTATTGATGTTGATGGTGCCGTTGTCCGCCAGCAGGGCATCCGCATCGTCCCTGCCGTCTCCACTTACCCGGATGGTACCGCCATTGGCGTTGATGGTCTTCCCGTTGGTGCTGTACATGCCTGCCGCTTTCAGGCTGTCACTGCCGGTGGCGCTGAAGGCTGCGGTGGTATTGTCCGCCTTAATGGTGATATCCTTATCCGATGCTGCCACCGCTGCTGCCGCATCGCTTCCATCGATGGAAGCTGTGGCTTTGGATACGGTGACGGAGGATGGATCCAGGGAGAAATCGTAGATGCCGTCTTTATTGAGAATACCCTGTTCTTTGTAGTATTCTTCCGAAGCGTCGCTGCCGGTGATGGCTTCCGTCTGGTCAGCCAGCTGCTGGCCTTCCGGATACTGCTTCGTGATATCCCCGGTGATCTCGCCCTGTCCATTGTCCTTCTTGAAGGACACATTGCCCAGGCGGTAGGTGAAGGAGGAAGTGGTGAGGCCTTCCGCAATCTCTGCGGTGGCGTCCAGGTTCTCTTCGCCATTCACACAGGCCGTATAGTAGAGCTTGCCGGCCAGTGCATTCAGCACTTCCTTCACCGTATCCTCTTTGGCCATGTCCGCTGCGGTGACGCCGGAGGTAATCATCCGTACGTGGCTGTTCACCCCGTCGGTTTTCGATGCCTTTTCTACGATGATGTTGCCGAGGCTGCTGAAGTCGGAAGGAGAAGAATCGCCGTGCTTCATGTAGACATTCACAAAGCCGTCCATATTTTCAAGGGTAATATCCTTCGCACTGGTCTGGAAGATATTCCCCGCCTTATCCAGGGAGCTGCCGCCGTGGAAGTTGGTCACGATGCTGGCGTTATCGGTGGCATTATCCTTTTGGGATGACCAGACATGCATGAGCTGGGGACCGTTATTCCAGACAGCCCCATTGGCAAGCCACAGGTTCTGGGCACCGTCCACACCGCCGGTATGTCCGTAGAACTGTCCATCAAATTCTGACTTGTCAGTAACGAAGGCCATATTGATGGTGCCGCCTGCTCCCCAAAAGGGCGTCCCGGTGACTGCATTCCCTTTGAGTACCAGCTCATTGGACCCGGGCCCCTGGATATGGCCGTCTTCATCAGCCAGCACATTGAGGTTGATGGTGGTTGTATCGCTTCTGGTCATGATGGCCGGGTAATTCTTCGCCACGATCCGGCCGCCACCGACGCTGATATGGCCGCTCTTCCCTACAATGGCAGGAGCACCGGTGAGGGTTTCAATATCTACAAGCCCCTTGATATCGACGGTATTATCGTATCGATAAATCTGTTCCGGTGTAAATTTATCCGCCGTTTTCCAGCCATAATTGGAAATGGTCCAGTAATCCAGTTCATAGGCGGGGGTAGCAATACCGCCACGCATGACTACCGCATGTTCCGGTGTATTGTCATTATTAATAATCAGATGGTTCCCATTCTCTGTATCCTCATTACCGGACACCCGGATGCAGCCGCCATAGTAATAATTGGCATTGGCATTCAATGTGATTTTACCGGGGTTATCAATGGAAACCGTACCTTCACGAACTACCAGAATCGCATAACTGGACCAGTAGGGCTGTGATCCGGTAGTACCGGCCGGTGGGAATGCTTCCATATCGATGGACAGGTCATGACCATGCATATCTACCGTAAAAGAAGGACCATCGGAATACTTGTTGCCCATCATGCCGCCACTCCAGGTAGGTATGAGCCACTGGTCTCCCCAGTTCGTCAAAGCCCCCAGATAGAACTGACCGCTTCTATAAAATCTTCCTCTCGGATCTTCGCTGACTTTGATAGTAATATCGGTGTCCTTATTAAAGTTAAATACATGCTTTTCCTGGTCATATACATCGGCATATGCCGTATCCTTCGAGGGATCGCCGGTAATAATCTGATTGTATGGCGCTTTCACAGAATCTATCCGCCCCTGGCCGTCGGTATCACTCCAGCTAAGATTGCCCAGGTACTTAGTAATAGAGGAAGTGGTGAGGCCTTCCTGGATTTCCGCAGTCCCCGTAAGGTTCCGTTCCCCTGTCGTATAAGCCTGGTAGTAGGCTTTGGCCGCCAGTGCATCGAGTACCTTTTTGGCAGTATCTGTGTCCGTGATACCTGCCGCAGAAGTGGCTACGGTAATGGTAGAATCGATGGTACTGGAAACGGTCTGAGTCGATCCGGAATCACCGATGCCTTCCGAATAAATGGTCAGCGGTTCCGCCGATTTGATGATGACCTTGCCGCCGGTCAGGTTTTCCGGGCTGCTTTCATCATGGCCATAGACAAAAGTAGCGTTCCCACTGTATTTATCGATGGTAAGATCCTTGCTGCCCATATTGATATAGCCCCGGCGGATGTTGGAATCACTGCCGGTCAGCTTAGCCATATGGCCGACCGTATCGCTTCCCACATTCCACACGTCCCCTTCTCCAAGGGTGACAGAACCATTTTCATTTTTCATAGACCCTGTCCACGTACCATTTACAGTGAGGGTGCCGGAACTTGCATTGTCACCGGTCATGGTACCTTTGACAGTGGCATTGACGTTCCCTTCAAGGCTGGTAGATACATCGCCGGTAAGCACTGCGGTAATAAGGCTGTCCTTATCATCATCGGTCTTAATGATACCGATATTTCCGGATAAGTCGTTCACCGTAATCTGCCCGCCCTTTTCTGCATAGAGGCCGGTACCGCCATTGGCAGACACAGACACCTTCGGTAATGTGATTTTCCCGCCATCATGGGCGTAGAGGGCATATCCATTCGGCGAGGAAATCGTAATATTTCCTTTCCAGCTGCTATCTGTCCGGGCTGTAATGGCTCCGTTCTTTCCTGCCTCCATGCCGACGGTTTTCTTACCATTCAGATTGAAGCTGATACCACTTCCGCTGTTATAGGTATTCACATAAACGGTGCTGGCCTTATCGTCGGCCAGGTTCTCTGCCAGCACGCCTCCAGCCGCCTCATCGCCAGTAATGGTAAAGGTGGAATTATTGGACTCCCATGTGGCGGTGGATCCCGTATTGTCATAGATACCATAGGCTTTTGAACCGGCCTGCCTGGAAGCATCCACAGTGACCGCCGTGGTATCCATGTAAACACTGTTCCCGCTTACGTTAGTGCTTCCCACATTTTTCCCTTCATCGGTACTCATAGCGGAATATACATTGTCATCAGTCTTTTTAGAAGTATCTACATTGAGGGTTACATTGGCGCCATAATGTTTCCATGTGCCATCTCCTCCCAGCTCGTATTCTCCTTCTTTACCATTGTTCCTGATGGTACTGGTATAAAGGCCCTGCTTCAATCCATCGATATTATCAATGGTGCCGGTTCTCGCCTTGTACTGAACGGCAAAACTCCGGAGCACCTTTGGATTTGCTGCATTGACATCATCCACCACCTGGATCTGTACATTACCTGTGGCCATCCAGGCACTGGAACCCTCTACATTCAGCACGAGTTTCTTTGCCAGTTCATTCATGGCGGTCTTCACATCGGATGCATTGAGGCTCCCCAGGTCAGAGCTCGATATACGAAGGACCGGGAAGAAATAGACTCCTGTAGACCATGCGCTCTGCTTGTAATTATTGGATGCAACCGTTACCGTACCGCCGATGACCTGTTTATTGGCAGCGTCATATTTATATACATAGTAACAGGGATCACTGGATGAACCCACATCCTTATCAGGATCCTTATAGGTAATGCCATCCTTATAAGCATCAGATGTCATGTCAAACGTCTGCGCACCCACAGTCACCCCTGACAGACATGTGCCTCCGGCCATCAAAGCTGCGGCCACACAGAACTTTAACCACTTGGACTTTGTCATAACCATACTCCTTTCTCCTGAGGACATAAAAAAGGCACAACAAACCCACCGGCAAGGAAGCAAAAATCTTCCCTTGCCAATGACTTCATTTGTGCCGTGCAAACCCGTCATTCTTGCAGAAACTGCGGCACCCTGACTTAGTTCATCGCTCCGTGGTCCTCCTGTGAAGAGACTACAGCCACAAAACTCCCCATACAGTTGCAGGACAGCTCCGGATTCCCACCGGTATTCCCCGCAAAGCTTCTGCTATTAAATTGTAGAATAAAACCTCATTATTCTTTTATTAGAGTACACCGTATGACTATCATACAGTCAAATAGGATAATCATATTTTCCATGTGTCTGATCGGAATATAATCCTGCTGTCTCCAGGATGATATCTCACTTCCACTCCAATAGAAGCCCCGCATTAGCAGGTAAGGGGGGTGTATTTCGGTGGCGAAGCTGAGAGAAAACTTGCTTCCCCCTCCGGGGGAAGTGCCACCGTCAGGTGGCAAAGGGGGTGCATTTCGGTGGCGCAGCCACCAGGGATTCCAAGCTGCTCCGCGGCTAAATGCACCCCCTCAGTCGCCTGCGCAGACAGCTCCCCCGGAGGGGCAATGCTATTAAGTTAAGAGAAAAACGAGCAAAATATGTCTTTTAGGGATGCAA
>ERZ506427.324-NODE-324-length-29434-cov-8.240546_pt1 | contig 29434 bp, 23 predicted proteins | sample MGYA00513666_ERZ506427 | MGnify/ENA metagenome assembly ERZ506427
GGTGCCCATTGCGCCGGTGAGCGGCAGCTGCGTGACGTTCTTCACGTTCTTGACCTGGATTGCCTTGTCGGACATGCCCTCGTCAAGCCTGCTTGCCAGACCGAGGTTGTTGGCGCCGACCAGCTTGAAGGTCGACTTGCCGGTTTCCTGGTTCACAGCTAGTTCGACGGTGAAGATCGGCACAAAGTTCTTCGCATAGCCGCTCGCGAATCCGGTTTCCTTCAGCGTGTACTTGCCGGACTTCAAGCCCATGATTTTCACGTCGCCGGTGGTGGTTTCCACATCCGCGACAGCGCCGTTCTCGTTCGCTTCGGCAAGGCGGTATTCGCCATCCACAATCTTGATGAACTTGAGCGGGGTCTGCGAAACCTCGGTTCCCTCGAACACGTGGAACTTCGCTCCTGTGAGACCATTGGCATCGCTTCCGACACCGTACTTGTGGAAGGAGAAGCCCCCGGTATAGGAGTCGAATTCGACCGGCGTGTTCCACACCTCGGTGTCACGGGACACGGCCGCCTTGTTGGTAACCTTGTTGCCCATGTCGATGATGTCCTTGTTGACCACGGCGGTGTAGGTGATGACCAGCTGGCCGCTCTTGTTGGCCAAGTCGAATCCCAGCACGGTGGTGGTCTTGCCGTCGGCTCCAACGGTCGGAACGGTCACGTAGGCGAACGGCATATTCGTTTCCGTGCCATCCGCGGCTCGAACAATGGCCTTGAAGTCCTTGTTGACCGTCAGGCCCTTGGATGCCACGTCCTTCACGAAGTACGGATACTTGTCGTAGCCTTCGGCCGCGTTCGGAATATCCAGCGTGATGGTGTAGGCGACGGTCTGCCCAATGCTCACGCCTTCAGTGGTGGTAATCGTATCGGCCGTCTTGCCCGGCTGGTCGGGCTCGTTCTCGTTCTTGGCCACAAACATGCCGACAGCGTTGATCTTGCCCTGGCCGGTTGCCGGATCGCCCTTCACTTTGAATGTGGCGGCCACGCCGTTCAGCGTGGTGGCGACGATGGCATTGGTTCCCCGACCGCCGTCCTTGTCCACATCGGTGATGAGGTACCAGCCTTCTTCAAGCGAACCGATGGCAGCCGTACCGCCGTTGCCTGCAACGGTTTTGTCGGCAACGACGCCATCGCCAACCGCCAACGAGGCCGCGAATGTGCGGAACCAGGCGGCGTCGTTATCGCCGGTCTTGGTTGCGGCGAACGCGGCCGGATTGCTGTCATATTCGGAGGGCATGCTGACAACGGGGTCCATGTTGTTGTTGGCGGCGGCCACCGCGTCGGTCACCGCAGTCACCCAATCGGCGTCGGTGTCGACCTGCACGGCGTCGCCGTCCACCGTCAGCGAGGCGAACTTGTACGCGGAGTAGGTGTGCCCCTTCTGCGAATGCCGCACTTCGATCGATGCGCTGCCGGCCGCGTACGCTCCGGCCGTGCCGAACGCCATACCGCCCAGCAACGTTGCCGCCGCGGCGATTACTGCACAAAGCCTTCTCGTCTTCATGATGAGAGACCTCTCTTCCTTGGTTTGGTCGGCCTTGTTACCGCAGCCGATTGGTTGGTTTTATGGGAAGTTTCGTATATTGTGTTGTTCTTTAGTTGTGATTGAAAAATTGCGATTGCCGGATTGCGATCAGAGAATTGCGATTGCCGTCCGGCAGTTCCGTCAAGGCCGTCCGCGCCCGATCAAAGCCAGTCCGACGATGCCCGCAAGCAGCAGCACCAGTGCCGTGACGCCGGCCACGACCAGCCAGGTCCGTCCTTCCGATGCGCCGGATAGCGGCAGCGCGGCCACTGTCTCTTTCACGTTGGTGAACGAGGCTTCGTAGGTGGCGGTCTGTCCCTTGTCGAACGCGCTCCACATGTCGGCTCTGGTGATGCTGATCGGCACTGAGGTGACGTTGCCTTTCGCGTGATAGCCGGCGATGTTGCCTTCCGTGACGGTGTAGTCGCCTGCCATCACGCCACGGAATGTGTACTGCCATTCGCCGGTAGGCAGCTCGTCATCTTCGGAAAGGTCTTTGCCCAGCTTCGATGCGCCGGCCTGCATGAAATCGATGCGCAATGTGGCTCCACTCGCCGGCATTCCGCCTTCCCAATGTTTCGTCACGACCACGTTGACGGACGGCACCTGCAATACGGGATGCTGGTAGGCCGCGCAGGCGGACTGCTTGTCGAAGGTGTAACAGACCTGCGCCGACGCGTTCGATCGGAAGCCCGGCTTTCCTGCGGAAGTCGTGCCGGTGCCCGCGTCGCCGGTCGCGTCGTAGTTGATGCCGCCGTCGACCATATTGACCCGCGCGTAGGCGCTGTCGGTTGGCACTATGCCGTACGAGAGCGTGTAGGTCGCGTTGTGCAGCAGCTCGTAATCACCGGCGAATTCGACGCGGATCTTGCCGTTGCCGGCGTCGCTGTACCACAATGTGTAATCACGTTCCAGCACTGGAGGCGTAGCCCCCGAAGGCAGATTCGTCACGTTGAGCGTCACGCCGCCGGTCACCCGGTAATAGGTCGCTCCGCCGAAGTTCCGCATGCTGGCCATGTTCCAGACAACGCCATCGACCTGCGCGTATTCGGACAGCTCGTCGACGATCGAGACGCCGCTGTAGGCGCTTCCCGTGGTGATTTCCTTCTGGATGTCGTCGAAGATCTTCGTCAGGTCGTCAGCGCTGTTGGTGGCCTTGTAGTAGCCGAGGTTGCCGCCGCCCGAACCCCAATTGCCCTTGTCGTACGCGGTGGCGTTCGGATAGTTGCTGGATACGGCGTGCATGAACTGGTTGGCTTGGTCGTTCTCCCTGTTACCGAACGATTGCTGCTCCGGATTGGCGCCTTCGAAGATGCCGATGCTGTAGATGAGCGTGCCGGCCGATTTCATGGCGAGCGCGGTTGTCACGGCGTCATTGGCGACTCTCGTGCTAAAAGTGTTTTGCGTGGTCGGCACACCGTCCGCGAAGAAAATGACGATTTTCTTCGCGCCTGGCCTTGCCTGCAGCAATGCCGTCTGCGCGGCGGCCATGCCTTTGTCCGCAGGGGTCGCGCCATTGGCGGACAGCCTGCTCACCGATGATTTCAGAGCGGCGGTATCGCTGGTCAGGGAACTCACCACGCCGGATGTCTGCCCGAATTGAGCGATGGCGATTCGCACTTTGCTGTTTTCGTCCTGGATGGTGTCGTTGGTGGTCTCGGTGGCGTCGATGAAGCTGGTCGCCGCTTCTTTCAGCGCCGTCAACCGCTTCGGATTCGATTTGTTGCATCTTCTTTGGCTTCCGTCCATGCAGTAGTTCATCGATCCGGACGTGTCCAGTACGAGCACCACTTCGATTTTCTCCGTGGTCTCATGGCTTTCGCGGGTATCCTTGCCCACCACGTTGAGGTTCAGCGTGTATTTGCCGCCGTTGTTGTATGTGATGCTTTTCGTGTGGTCCGGCTGCGGCACGGCGACGTTACGCGCGGCACGCATCACGGTTTTGCGATTGAAGGTGAAGCGATCGCGCATGATGTGTTCGTCGGCGTCGGCATCGTCTTTGGCAGCATCATTCTTGTCGTTATCGTTGCCGTTTTGAGCCGACGCGGCATCCTTGTCGGCGTCATTCTTACCGTTCTTGTCGGCATCGTCGGCATCTTCAGCAGTGTTGCCATCGTTGTCAGCATCGTCCGCATCGCCGGTTTTGCCGTCATCGGCTGTCGCGCCCGCATCGCCATTCGCCACAGCATCCGTGCGATTTTCGCCGGCATGGTCGTTTCGATCGCCGTCTTGAGCCGGTGCAGCACCATTTGCAGGTACGTCAGCGTTCTCAGCCGTCGGCTGCCTAACCGCCTGCCGTTCCTGCTCCTTCTGCTCATTCGGCTGTTCCGTCTTATCGCACGGCTGCCGCTGTTCCGGCATCGTCTCCGACGGTTGTTCCGGTTGCGATTGCGACTGCAGTTGCGATTGCGCTTGTTCGTTCGATGGCTGCTGCGATTCGCCGTCGTCCGTAAGGCATTGTGCGTCGTCATCGTCCGTTGCGGACTGTCCGGCAACATCTTGCCCGGCAATGTCGGCAACGTCCGATCCGACTGCGTTTTCAGCATCGGATTGTTGTGTCGATTCCGGCTGGCTCGCTGCGGATTCGGCGGCCACGTTGCCGCCATCCGTCACCGTTTCGTCGGCGAACGCGGTCGCGCCGGCTCCCGTGGTGCCGGCCAGCATCGCAATCGTGACAAGCAATGCGGTGAATTTTCCCATCCGCGCGCCACACCGGCTTATGAAGCCGGCAAGCGGGTCCTTCATCCACTTCATGACATGTCCATCTCTCATGGCGCTGCGGCGAATTGCCTATGCGCCTCCATGCCTTGAACCTTATGGATGAACGTTTTGAAACCCGTCCCCTCCATTGATGGGTTCGGGGAACGTACGGACCCGCGAAAATCGCGGCCTTCCCCCTTATCCTTTACGCGGCCAGGCGGAAGCGTGCCGCATGATTCGGTGTCGGGGCCGCATCGACCGCACGACCATGCAGCACAACAGCATGCCGCCCATCGTGCAAACGATGGTCATGGCGAGCGCGCCCAGTTCGGTCGCACGTTCGTCGCGCACGTCGGCCGGATCTGGCGCGGGCAGCGGTATTGCGACGCGATGCCCGGAGACTAGCAGCCGATGCGTGTTGATGCCGTATGGCGTGCAGGTCATCAACGTCAGCCGGTCTTCGCCGGGCACGATTTTCAACCGTGAGACGTCGTCCGGTTCGATCACGCTGATTCGGTCCACTTCGTATCCCAGCGTCTCGTCCATCACTTTGATGTACATGAAATCGCCGTCGTGCAGTTCGTCGAGCCGTGTGAACATCAACGATTTGACCAGGCCGCGATGCCCGGTGACCACCGTATGCGAGTCAGTGCCGCCGACCGGCAGGCTGGTGCCGTACAGATGCCCTGCGCCGACGGCGAGCACCGGTTCGGACGTGCCATGCCGAATCGGCAGTTCCACGCCGATTTTGGGCACCAATACCGTGCCCATGATGCCTGCGCCGGAATCCAGCAGGCCCTGATAGTTCGCGTCCGTGTCCGCCGCGGAAAGCCCGGAACCGCCGGAAGGCGCCGAATCGTCGGCGACATCAGCATCTCCGGCAGTGCCAGCCGGTCTGGTAGTGAACGGATCGGCCGCCTCGCCCAATACCGGCTGTCCTTCCACGGCAAGCCGCCGATTGTATGCGCGCGCCCGTTCCAACTCCTCCATCGCCATCGGATACGGCCATCCGGCAACCGTGCGAGCCGCCGAATCGGATGTCTCGGCCAAGCGCCGCGCGGAATGCGCCTGCATGGCGAACGGCAACGACGCGACCACCACCGCGCCCACGATCAGCAGCACGGACACGCACCGCACCAATATGAAACGAATCCGCCGCAGCCTGCGCGCGCGAACCACATCGGCAATGTCAATCGCCTCGTAAAACGACGGCGTTCCAGCGAACGTTCCAGCAGACGTTCCAGCGAACGCAACAGTTCCGGCATGACCACTGTCGGCAGCTGCACCGGCATCAGATCCGACTCCGGCGCCATTGCCGATGCCATCGTTATCGTCACCGGCATCATAGGAATCAGCCGAGGCGCCCGCCACGGCACCGAACAGCCGCATGGGCGAACGCAGCACCGCATGCGCATGCACGTAGGAATCCGTCCTGCGGGCGAGCAGACGGACGGGTTTACTCATCAATCGAGAGGCAGACCAAAACATGGGTTTCTCCTTCGAACACACCCATGTTCACACCCGCCATACGAAAGCCCTTGCCCCCTATAGGAGGGCTTACCCCTAGAAAGACAACGGTTTCAGGCACGAAACCGGCAATTATGGCACCAAACCGCGCAGCACCCCACCTACCGGCGGAACGCAGCTCAGACAAGCCGTTTTTCAGAGGAATGCAAGTCAGACGAATGTAAGCCAGACGAATGCAATCCAGGCGGACGAGCCCCGCAAATCCTTAAAAAAACAGAAAAAGTCAAAGAAAGCGCTCAGATGAACGCACGCTCACCGAAAATCGCAGTGCCGACGCGCACGATGGTGGAACCTTCGGCGATGGCCAGTTCCATGTCGCCGGTCATGCCCATCGACAGTTCCCGGCAACGGTCCGTGCCCGGTTCGCCGGATGCGAGGATGAGGTCGCGGGTCTTGCGCAGGTGCGAGAAACCGCGGCGAATCACCGTTTCGTCGTGCACATGCGCGCCGATCGTCATCAGTCCCTGCAATTCGATGCCGTCCAACGTGCCGATTTTCTGCGCGATGCGGATGGCGTGCGCCGGATCGCAACCGGATTTCGATTCCTCGCCGGATTCGTTGACTTCCAGCAGCACGCCGACAGTAATACCGCGAGCCACGGCTCTACGTGAAATTTTTTCTGCCAAATCGATTGAATCGACCGATTCGATAGTGTCGACCACCGGCAGCACTTTGCCGATTTTATTGCTTTGCAGCTGGCCGATCAGGTGGAATGGAATATGCTCCGCCGCAGCATCCGGCGCGGCGCCTGCGACGCCCAGCGAAAACCCGCGTTCCGCGCATCGCCGTGCCAGCCCTTCGGCCTTCGCCGTCACTTCCTGCGGACGGTTCTCGCCGATCATGCGCACGCCGGCATCAATCGCAGCCATGATTTCGCCGATGTCGCGCGTCTTCGTGGCGGCCAGCAGGCGCACGGAGCCGGCTTCGCGTCCGGCTTGTTCCTCAGCTGCCGCGATGCGGTCGAGCACACGATGCACGCCGTCCGTGATCTCACGTGCGCGCGCATCGTCGATCACCTCGTTGGCGAGGTTCTTGTGATCCATGTATGCAGTCATCGTCCACCTCTCGCAAGTTCATTCGACCGCCGGTCCGCGGCCGGCACCACCGTTTCCGGCATGTCGGCTGATATTTCGATACCAGTGTTACCAGAAAACCGCCGACAACGTATAAAGAAGCCCGCGCGATGACCTGAAGTGAAGCGATAAAGCGGTCATAAATTCGCGCGGGCTATAAAACCAGACGGCAGTAGAAGGGGGACTTCAAAGACTCCGTCTACACATTTAATGTATCAGATAAATGCGCGCGAACCGCCGGAAAAACCAATAAATCTGAAAACTTTTTTTCAGATTTTATCCCCCTTGCGCAGCCCCTCCACCAAACGCTCCAATTTATCGACGCGATCGCTCAACACCATCACCTGGCATACCAGCGATTGAATCTTGCCCAACGGCACTTCCGACATCGCATTGTGGTTGTCCACAGCCGTATCATGCGGTTCCGGCTCTTCGGCCGCCTTGCGCATGATGTCCTCGTCACGCTTCCAGCGTGCGATATTGCGTTCGATGCGCTTGTGCCCGATGACCGATGGGCTCAATCCCGCGGAAATGAAGATCGCAGTTGGCTTCTCCCCCTGCAGATACCGCCTCATGCAGTCGATTTGGAATTCCCTCGCATACGTGATTCTGCTGTCCGTCACCGCGTCGATCGACGGCAATGTACGCAGGTATTCGATTTCCGCTCTACTGAACTGTCGCTTCGTCATATTCGCCCCTTGTAAATCCCCTTTTGACCGGCCATACCGATAACGCATAGACCGAATTGCCGAAATCACCACCCAGAATACCGGATGACGCACACCACCTTACGCACACCCCAAACGAAACGCGCGGCCCGTATCACCATGCGCTAAATATCCTTCTCACACTGTGAGATATCTCACAGCGACGGCACGTTTTCGGAGCACGCTGCAACCTCGGCATGGCACGTCACGGCACGTCCAGCAACGCATTCCACAATCGCGTCCCACGAAACCCGCCGTTCCGGCCGCCGATGCAGGTACAGTTGCAAGCATCGGCGCAACCGGTCTCTGCATCGGCAACACCGAACCGCCCGCCAACGACAGGAAGGAACCCCGTGCCAGGTCGTTTCGCACCCACCCCATCAGGCCGCATGCACATCGGCAACATCTATGCGATGCTCGGCGCATGGCTGTCCGCGCGTAGCCGCGGCGACGGCATGCTGCTGCGCATCGAAGACATCGACGAACCGCGCGTGGTGCCCGGCGCGGCCGAACTGATGATGGACGATCTGCATTGGCTTGGATTGGATTGGGACGGCGATCCGGTGTTCCAATCCGCTCGGCACGACCTGTACCGTGAGGCGCTGCATTGCTTGGAAAACCTGACGATTGACGACGCATACGATTCGCCGTTTGACGAGCGCAACGACCACACCCCCGCAGTCGGCAGCGCAGCCAACAACGCAATCGCTGGCACAACCCCGCTGATTTATCCTTGCTTCTGCTCGCGCGCCGACATCCGCGCAGCCTCCGCACCGCAGGAAGGCGACCGTTTCATGGTGTATCCCGGCACGTGCCGCCGGCTTATCGCCAGCAATCCGGATACCGTCCGGCGGCGGCTGGCCAACGGCGACCGCCATTCGCTGCGCATCGCCATGCCCGCCGACACAAACCCGCACGCAACCGTCCAATTCGATGACGCAGTGTTCGGCCATCAGGAATTCAATCTGGCGCACGACGTCGGCGATACCATCGTGCGCCGCGCCGACGGCCTGTTCTCCTACCAGCTGGTGGTGGTCGTGGACGATCTTGACATGGGCGTCGACGACATCGTGCGCGGCCGCGACCTGCTCCGGTCGAACGCCTTGCAAATCGCCATTCGCCGAGCGCTTATCAAGGCGGGATTCCGCAAGGCGAAAACGCAGGCCTCTGCACCATCGCAGCACGCACCACAATCGCAATACACCCCATATAACCCCGAAAACCCACGGTACGCGCATCTGCCGCTTATCGACAACGCGGCCGGCCGCAGGCTCGCCAAACGCGAGCGCTCTTTGGATATGGGGGCGCTGCGCGCGCATGGCGTCACCGCGGAACAGGTTGTCGGCTATTGTGCGTGGCTGCTTGGTTTGCAGGGCGATTCCGCGCATACCAGTCCGCAGCCGATGAGCGCCGTCGAGGCGTTGCAGGAGTTCGATTGGGGTAAGGTACGGGCCGATACGGCCGACCGCAGTATCAGCCAAGACGATTTCGACGCGTATTTCGGCTTGTGACAACGGCTGGCCGGATCTCGCCGAATTGCCGAGACGACCCGGTCAGTCCGGAAAACAGCAGAAAACAGCAGAAAATAACGGGAAGCAGTCGACGTTCAGCCGATCCACAGCTCCGAGTCAAGCGGATATTCGTTGACCTTGCAGCCGTCCAAATGCATGGATTGCTCCTGCATCAGCGGCGCCAACTGGCCTTCGCCGGCGCAGGTCGTTTCGTTGTCGATGTGCCCCAGCCGGTGTCCGACCTCATGGTTGATCACCATCGTGCGGTATCGCGCCAGGTTGCCGCCGGCGGCGAGCCATTGTTGCGTGCCACCGTTCCAACGGTCGTCGTTGACGATCACGTTGTTGTCGACCCTGCAGCTGTATTCCACCGAGCATGATGGCGAGAACGACGTCATTTCCGACGCTTGGGACAGCACGAGATTGAAATCGCAGTTGCCGTCCGTGGATTGGTCGAATATGGCTCCGGCGCGTGGCCATCCGTGTTCGTCGTTGAGGATGCGGAACGCCGCGTTGCCGAATTCGTCGGCCGAACCGACGTTTCCTTTGGTTGCGATGCAGTAATGGTATTGCGTTACCGGTTTGCCGCTGTTTTGCGCGGTTTCCTGCGCTTTGTTCAGAATCGCGGTTTTCTCGTCGTCGCTCAGTGCCGCCGATTGCGCGCTCACCGCTTTGGCGACGGCCTGCTCTTCCTGCGATTGTTTGGTTTCCGGTTTGGTTTTTTTGGCCGTCTTATGCTGATTGGTTTTGGCTGTTTTCTTGGCTGGCTTCTTGGCCGACGTCGAATGCGTGGCTTGTGCCGTCGTCTGCGTGTTCGGCGTCATGCGGACCAGTAGTGCGTGCACGCTGCAGGACGTCATCGATGCGATCAGCAGGAACAGCACGAGCACCAGCACGGCGGCCCTGCGGATGCGAAACGCCTCAAGCCGTTCCCGTTGGCCCATTGTGGCGTCGGCTTTCGGATCGAGCGCACGTATGATACGACGAATCCGCTTCAATCCAGCCTCCCGATATGGTGATGTTTCTCTCTTCGGCAACAGTACCAGTCTCAGTCAACATGCCGAAGCCGCCGACCGCCATGCATACCACCTATGCGTAAGGCCCGTGGTTCCGGAGGGAATCACGGGCCTTACCAGCATGCCAGACGAATGCCGGCAATCGTCAAAGTAATGCTCAGGCGAACAGCACCTTGAACAGGAACGCGCCGACGATCGCGCCTGCGATCGGGGCCACGACCGGAATCCAGGCCTCGCCCCAGCGGGAATCGCCCTTGTTCGGAATCGGCAGGATGGCGTGCAGGAGGCGCGGCATGAGGTCGCGGGCAGGGTTCAGACCAGGGCCGGTCGGGCCGCCCATGGAGGTCACGAGGCCCCACACGATGAAGCCGACGACGATGGACGCGGCGGCCGGGTTCGCCTTGCCCCACGGCAGGGACAGGCAGCACAGGGCGCCGAGCACCAGCATGAAGGTGCCGAAGAACTCGTTGAGGAAGTAGTTCACGCGGTCGTTGTGCGCGTCGGTGGTGCAGAAGGTGCCGAGGATGGCTTCGGCATCGTCGGTGTCCTTGTAGTGCGGCAGGTAGGTGACGTACACGATGAGCTGGCCCGCCACTGCGCCGAGCAGCTGGGCGATGATGTACGGCAGGACCTCGTTCCACGGGAACATGCCGTTGACGGCCTGCGCGAGGGTCATGGCCGGGTTGATGTGGGCGCCGGAGACGCCGCCGAACATCAGGACCGGGAACATGACGCCGAAGCCGTAGCCCATGGCGATGTTCAGCCAGCCGGCATGGTAGCCCTTGGTGTTTTTCAGTTCCGCGTTGGCGACAGCGCCGTTGCCGAAGACCATCAGCACGGCGGTGCCGACGAATTCCGCGGCAAGCTTGGTGAAGAGTGTGTATTCCACTGCAGTTTCCTCTATTGCTTCTTCTCTAACGATTCTTACGATTCGTGCGATTCGAGATGAATTGCGATTCCGCTCTGGGCGGACAACAGCGCACTACCTTACTCCGTACGGAGGAAGTAACGCGGCTTTGGGTGGACACATGTCCGAAATACGAAAAAGACCCAAGCCATTGGCTTGGGTCTTGTCTGTGCCCCCTCAGGGATTCGAACCCTGGACACGCTGATTAAGAGTCAGCTGCTCTAACCAACTGAGCTAAAGGGGCGTTGGTCTTGGCGAGGTTTTTGTTCTCGCTGAGCACATGGAGTAAATATACTCAGAATCGGAAAGAACGCAACCCTCGGCGTGTCGCAATCATAAAACCGCTATTTTCCAACGTTTTCAGCAAATCGCCATCTATGGTGCACATCGCGTCATACGACGAAAAATGCGGCGCGATGGCGCCCTAAAATCCAAGTAATCACATTTTCTTCACATTCTGCCGCAATGCAACCACTCCGACAGTCAACGGCACGAACTTTTCCATCACACATTTCCACCGCAGCGAGCCGAATAGCACGCATCATCGTCGAGCCCGTCGGCGCGCCAGAGGCCCTTTATAATAAGGACCATGGCGCGTCACAGGAGTATATGACGCGCATCAAGAAGGAGAAAGGCTTACCTATGGCATGCCCAAATTGCGGTCAGCCGACCATCGAAGGCGCTAAATTCTGCGCCTCGTGCGGCTCACCGCTCACCCAAACGACCGCGGCGGCACCGCAAGCGCCGGCCGCGCCGGAATCCGATGACGGCACCATGCTGTCTTCCGCGCCGCACATGGCACCGGCCCCGCAGATGCCGACCGCTGCCGTCCCGCTGCCCAATAGCGCCGCACCGGCAGCTCCGCAAACCACCGTCCCGCAGCCCACCACACCGCAACCGGCGGCGCAAGCACAGCCGACCGCTCAGGCGCAGGCAACGCAACCGGTGGCACCACAGGCCGCGCCGACGCAGCAGTTCCAGTACGCGCCATCCCCGGCCCCGCAGCCGGCAGCAGCGCCGCAGCCAAGCCAGCCGACCCAGCAAATCGCCCGTCCGGCGGCCGATCCCACCATCACCGCGCTGACCACACCGCAGTCCATGAAGACCATGGGCGCCAGCCTCGGCATCGGTCTCGGCGCGAGCGTGGTGTTCGCGCTGCTCGCATCGATCGTCTTCTTCATGGGCAATGCCGCGGCCAGCAACGGGCTTGCCGGCATTCCGGGCTTTTCCGACACCGCCTCCTTCCTGGGCAACAACGGTGTGTCCGGCTCCGGCCCGAATTTCTTCCAGATTCTCTTCACCGTGATGACGCTCGGCGTTGGCGGTTCGCTGAATCTCAAAACCAGCTCCCAGGGCTTCTCGCTGAGCAATCTCGGCATTGACGCCTCGCACGTCAGCGTGACGCTGCCGGTCGGACTGCCCGGCGTGGCATTGGCGATCGGCGCCGCGTTCGGCGCATACATGCTGGCACGCAGGTTCGCGCTTCGTTTCAAGTGGACGGGCGTCATCAGCTCGCTGATCGTCGGCGTGCTGTCCGGCCTGGTGCTGCTGGTCTTCGCCGCCATCTTCCCGGTGACGGTGGGTGGTTCCTACAGCGACTATTCCGCTTCCGCGTCGCTTTCCGGCGTGTCCTTCCGCACGTTCTGCATGGCGTTCCTGCTGTCGGCGGCCGGTGCGCTGGCCGGCTACGCGTTGGCACAGTATGCGGGCGATTCGGGTAACGTCTTCTCCGCCGCTTGGCGTTGGGCGCACCGCGCTCGTGGCTTCGTGCGCACGCTGGTCGAATCGTTTGCGATCTACGGCGTGCTGTTCCTGGTGCTTGGCCTGGTGGCAACAATCGCCATGTCCGCCGCGAACCATCTCGGCGCAGGCGGTCTGCTGCTGGTTCCGCTGCTGTTCCCGGCTCTGCCGCTTATGCTGATTTCGCTGTCCTCGTTCGGCGGCATCGCCTTCTCGACGTCCAGCTACAGCGTCCATACGATCACGTTGTTCAACGTGTCCTCCCTCAGCCAGTATGGCTGGATTCTGTGGATCTGCTTCGTGCTGTTCCTGCTTGCCACGTTCTATATCGCGCTGCGTGAGACCGCGCGCAATATGTACGACCCGTATTACGCGGGCTGGCAGCATACGTGGAAGGCTCCGGTGGCCGCGATGGTGTTCTGGCTGGCCGCGGAGTTCCTGTTCACTTATTTCGCGGCGGGATACGCCTCGTCCAGCATGTCGATGACGACCCCGATGTGGTATTTCCTCGTCGCCGGCATCTGGGCGTTCCTGATCGAGGTGGCCGCGATGACGTTCGGTCCGACGCTGGTGGCGTCCCTGCCGGGCATGTGGCGGATCATCGTCGGTGGCACCGTGCAGCAGACCCCGCAGAACGTGGTCGATTACGTCAAGTCCTGCGATCCGTCCTACGGCATGAAGAAGACCTCTGCCACGGCGAGCGGCACGACCGCAACAGCGACCATGCCGACGGCTTCGGCTGCCGCACAGCCGGCCAATCCAACTACTCCGGCAGCTCCGGCCGCATCGGTCCCCCAGCCCGCGACGCCGGCTGCGCCAATGCCCGCGCCCACCGCTCCTACCGCAACGCCTGTTTCACAGGCCGTTCCACAACCGGTCGCCCCGACGTCCATGCCCAATACGGCAACGGGCAACACGGCAACGGGTGCGGTGCCGCTGCCGCAATCGCCAGCAGGCGCGGCTTCTATGCCGGTCGCAGCTCCGGGGGCAGGTCAGCCGCTCGACCCAAAAACTAAGAAGACGATCCTTATCAGCGGCATCGTAATCGGTGCCCTGATTGTGTTGGGCATTGTCTACGGTGTGCTCAACTCGACCGTCTTCAGCGCGAAATCCGTGGCGCAAAGCTATCTGACGGCGATTGCCGACGGCAAGTATGGCAAAGCCAATGGCATCGCCGATCCGCAGGTGGACAAGGACCAGCTCAAGCTGCTGTCCGACACCGTAGCGAAGGCCGACAACGCCACGATCGCCAACCCGCATATCGATAGTGTCAAAACCGTCGAAGGCGTGGCCAAGGTCAACGTGACGTATTCGCTGAACGGCAAGAACGTCAACGATTCGCTCACCATCAACAAGGACGGGTCGAAGTTCCTGCTGTTCCCGAATTGGAAGATCTCGAGCCCACTGCTCAAGACCATCACCGTGTCGGTGCCCAATGCCGTGGAATCGTTGTCCGTCAACGGTGTTGACGTGACCGCGAAGAATGCGGAGAAGTCGGACAGCGGCACGTGGACGCTGCGCGTCTACCCGGGTTCGTACAAGGTGTCGATCGGCAAGTCAGGGTATGTCACCAGCGGCATCACCATGGTGCGCACGAACGCGGACTCCGATGCCGCCGATCTCAAGATCATGCCTACGGCCAAGCTTAAGGAGGACTTGAGCAAGGCCGTGAACGCCAAGCTGGACGAATGCGCGAAGTCCACCGACTACGCGCCGGAAGGCTGCCCGTTCGGCTTCGACCTGTACGACGAGGACTACTACCGCAACTTCGCATGGTCCATCAGCGTCTATCCGAAACTGTCCGACATCGATCTCGATTACGGCACGTTCTCCACCCGGCAGGGCAAGGCGAAGTGCACGTATGAAGAGAAGAATTTCGACGATTCGTGGGAGTCTCAGGACGACAGCACCCACTTCACCGTCAACGGCAGCTTCAGCATCAGGGATGGCAAGCTCAGCGTCACGATTGACGATGAGGACTGATGCCGGCTAAAGAGCGGATATAGGAAAATCCCCCGCACCAATCGGTACGGGGGATTTTCGATGCTTAAGCTCAGACGTGTTTCAGCCTGAAGTCATTCACCGCCGGTCCGTAAGGACGTCGAGCGGTGAATGGGGCGAAATCACTCAGCGACGACCTTCACGAAGAAGTTGGCGGTGATTTCCGGGTGCAGGGCGACGGTTGCCGGGAAGTCACCGGTGGTCTTGATCGGCTCAACGGTGATGTTCTTCGGGTTGACCTCAACCTTGGAGGAGAGCGCGATGGCGATCTTCTCTGCGGAGATGCCGCCGAACAGCTTGCCGGACTCGGAGACCTTGGCAGCGATTTCGACGGTGGAACCCTCGATGATTTCCTTGGCGGCAACAGCCTCTTCGCGGGTGGCGACGGCCTTGGCCAGACGAGCGCGCTTCATGGCCTCGATCTGGGCGGCGGCACCCTTGGACCAAGCGAAGGCCAGGCCCTGCGGGAACAGGTAGTTGCGGGCGTAGCCGGACTTGACGGCCACGACGTCACCCGGGTGACCCAGGTGGTTGACGGACTTGGTGAGAATAACCTTAGTTTCAGCCATTGTTCAAACCTCTCTAAGATCAGCGGCCGGACGTGGCGTACGGCAGCAGGGCCATCTCGCGGGCGTTCTTGATAGCCTTGGAGATCTCGCGCTGCTCCTGCACGGTGACACCGGTGATACGACGGGAACGAATCTTGCCGCGATCGGAGATGAACTTACGCAGCAGGGCGACGTCCTTGTAATCGATCTCGGTGACCTTGGCGGCCTTCAGTGGATTCGGCTTCTTCTTAAACGGCTTGACCGGCGGCTGCGGCCTCTTGCGTGACATCTTGATGTTCTCCTTAAAATCTGGAAATACTGCGATTAAGCTGCTTGTTTCGCTGTTCGCCTATGTTGCGGACGGGGTTCGGTCCGTCAGAATTCCGGTTCGTCGCTGTCGCCGCCGAATTCGGAGGAACCTCCGAAGGACTGGGACGCGCCGAAGGAACCGAAGGACGAGCCGGAGTTATCCGAGCTTGACCACGGGTCCGAGGCCGGAGCGGACTGTGCGGGAGCGGCGTTGACCGGAGCGGAGGCTCCACCCTGATATCCGGCGCCGCCAGCATAGCTGGAGCCGCCCTGATATCCGCCGTTGTTGCCGCCGAAACCGCCGTTGTTGTTGGCGTTGTTGTAGCCGCCGCGATTGCCGCTGAAGCCTCCGTTGCCGGACGAGCTTTGACGGGTCACCTGGGCGGTCGCGTAGCGCAGGGACGGGCCGATTTCGTCGACCTGCATCTCGATGACGGTTCGCTGGGAACCGTCCTGCGCCTGGTAGGAACGCTGCTGCAGACGGCCTTGCGCGATGACGCGCATGCCCTTGGACAGACTCTGCGCGCAATGTTCGGCCATGTCGCGCCACGCGGAGCAGCGCAGGAACAGGGCCTGACCGTCTTCGAACTGGTTCGAGTTACGGTTCCAGGTGCGCGGAGTGGAGGCGATCGTAAAGCTGGCGACGGCGGCGCCGCTGCCAATGGTACGAATTTCCGGATCGGCCGTGAGGTTGCCCACCACGGTGATTACAGTTTCACCTGCCATGTCGTTACCTACTTACTTTGCAGCTTAGAAAGCTTGGTTTACTTACTTGCGAAGAATCTTCGTACGGATGACGGATTCGTTCAGGTTCAGCAGACGATCGAGTTCGTCGCTGGTGGCCGGCTCAGCGGAGTAGTTGACCACGACGTAGTTACCTTCGGTCTTGCCGGCGATTTCGTAGGCAAGCTTGCGACGGCCCCAGATGTCGATGTTCTCGACGGCACCGCCTTCCTTGGTGACAGTTTCCAGATACTGCTCGGTCAGCTTCTTCAGACCGCGCTCATCCAGCTCAGGATCAGCAATGAACATCAGTTCGTACTTATGCGCAGACATCACCCACCTCCTTCGGACTATCGGCCATGGACCTTCCATGGCAGGAGTGTGTATGCGTGCTGCCTTCAGGCATCGATAAGTCGCAATGAACATATGGATACGATTGATGGCAACTTGTACAGGCTACCCCGACGCCGCGACGTATCGAAACGGCGTCTGCCGGGCGCGAAATCACGTGCGGAGGCAAGCAAAAAGCCCCGCTCGCAAGCGGGGCTTAATCGCAAAAAATCGTAATAAATCCTGAAATATCACGATAGCCGTATGGCAATCGCACGAAATATCAGGCGTAGATGTTGCGCGGACGCATGTCTTCGGGCAGGCCGTTGAGCAGCGTCGAAACGGAGCCGGATTCGAACACGGAGCGGATGCCGGCGGCCAGCAGCGGGGCCACGGACAGGACGGTCATGTTCGGCAGGCGCTTCTCTTCGGGCACCGGAACGGTGTCGGTGAGCACGATTTCGCGGGCGCCGCAGTCACGCAGGCGCTCCACGGCCGGACCGGACAGCAGGCCATGGGTGGCGACAAGCGTCACGGACTTCGCGCCGGCATTGTTCAGCGTGCGCACGGCCTCGCAGATGGTGCCGGCGGTGTCGATCATGTCGTCGACGACCACGCAGTCGCGTCCCTTCACGTCACCGATGATGCCGTGTGCCTCGGCATGGTTCGGGCGCGTGGTGTCACGGGTCTTGTGGATGAAGGCGAGCGGCAGTCCGCCGAGCTTGGCGGCCCACTGTTCGGAAACCTTGATGCGGCCGGCGTCCGGGGACACGATGGTGGTGTTCTCCAGCGGCATGCTGTTGCGCACGTAGTCAAGCAGGATCGGCATGGCGGTGAGATGGTCGACCGGGCCGTCGAAGAAGCCCTGCTCCTGGGCTGCGTGCAGGTCGACCGTCATGATGCGGTCGGCGCCGGCGGAACGGAACAGGTCGAACATGAGGCGTGCGGTGATGGGCTCGCGGCCCTGATGCTTCTTGTCCTGGCGGGAGTAGCCGAGGAACGGCGCGACCACGGTGATGGAACGTGCGGAGGCGCGCTTCATGGCGTCCACCATGATGAGCTGCTCCATGATCCACTTGTTGATCGGCTCGGTGTGGGCTTGCATCACGAAGGCGTCGGCGCCACGGACGGGCTCGGTGTAGCGCACGTACATCTCGCCGTTGGCGAAATCGTATGCGGTGGTCTCAAGTACGTCGGTTCCCAGGTATTTTGCGGTTTCCTGAGCCTGCTCGGGGTACGCGCGACCCGTCACCAGAGCCAGTTTCTTATCCGGAGTGCCTTCGAGAATCGCCGACATGCTTGCCTTCCCAATTGTTCGATATGTGAAAATAAGCCAAACTCCAATATAACAATGCGGGTGCCCACGGCACGCGGCCGTTGCGGAAGCGTTTCACCATACCGCTCCAAACTGCCGTCGGCAACATCAAAAAATCCCCAAACCATCGACGTAGAAGGCACATACCAACGCCAATGGTTTGAGGAAAACCGGATTACCGGACTATTCGGCGGACGCGAACGCTTCGCGGATCTGTGCCGCGTTGCCGTAGGACGCCTGCGCGCCGTAGCCGGTGGCCGCGTACGCCGAAACGTACGAGGCGAGTTCGGCGGCTTCGGACAGCGCCAGTCCGGACGCCAGGCCGGCCAGCACGGTGCCCATGAAGGAATCGCCGCAGCCGGTGGTGTCGACGGCCTTGACGCGTACCGGGGCGATGCGCTGGACGCGGTGTTCCGGATCGTCCGCGGTGCCGTCGAGTACCACGGAACCGTCGCCGCCGAGCGTCACGATCGCCTGTTCGAAGCCGAATCCGCGCAGTTCGTCGAGCGCGTGCCACCAGTCGAACGAATCCCAATCGTCGTTCTCCGGCTCGTCGATGCCGAGCAGTTGCGCCATTTCATGCTCGTTGACGAGCAGGATGTCGGATGCTTCGATCAGTTCCGCCGGCAGGGACGGGGTGAACGGCGAGTCGTTGAGCAGCACCTTCACGCCCGCTTCGTGGCACATGCATGCGGCGGCCGTCACCGTTTCGATCGGGCTTTCCAAGCATAGGCCAAGCACGGAAGACCGTACCAGCGCCTCACGCACGGATTCCACATAGTCCACAGTGACCTGCGCGTTCGATCCCGGAGAGTAGACGATGGTGTTTTCGCCAGTTGCGTCCACGGTGATCACGGTTGTACCGGATGCTCCAAGCACGCGGCGAACATGCGTGGTGTTCACACCAGCTTCACCTAGGGCGCCCAGCAGGAAGTCGGCGTTGGAATCGGAGCCTACCGCGCCGAACATTTGCACGGTTGCGCCGATGCGCGCTGCGGCGGCCGCCTGGTTGCCGGATTTACCGCCTGGCAGCAGCTGCAGCGGACCGCCGGTGATGGTCTCCCCCGGCCCTGGCAGACGCTGTGCGGTGACGGTGTAATCCGCATTCATCGAGCCGATTACGGACACTGTGCCGTGGATGCGGTCCAATGCAGAGAGAACTTCAGTCGCGCTCATCTTTGTCTTCCTTAAATGAAGAGGAGATTTGTGAAATATTGTTTTTCAGTAATCGCAATTTTACAAATCTCCATTGTTTATATTGAGGATGTTTTATGCGATTGTTTGGCCGGTTACGCTTATTCGGCTTTGGTTGCGAGGCCGGAGATGCGGGTCATGAATTCGTTGAGGAACCTCGGCACGTCCACGCCGACGGCGACCTTCATGGTCTTGACCGGGTCGTTGAGGCGGGTTTCGTCGCCGATGGTGCGTCCGCGGGTCGGGCCGTCCACATCGACCTTCATGTTGATGTCAAGGGTGGTGACGAGGGTCGGGTCCACTGCCACGCCGACGGCGAGCGGATCGTGCAGGCCGCAGCCGCCGAGGTGCGGCGAGGTGGTCTCGTAGGCCTTGATGTAGAAGTCGGTCATGTCCGCGAGGAACTTGCCGGCCTTGGTGCCAAGGTCACGCCACTGTTGGGTTTCCTTATAAGTGAGCAGGGTCTGCAGGGTCACGTCGAGGCCGATCATGGTGGTCGGGGTGCCGGAGCGGAACAGGTAGTCGGCGGCTTCCGGATCCTGGGAGATGTTGGCTTCCATGCAGGCGTTGCAGTTGCCCGGCACGGTCAGCGCGCCGCCCATGAGCACCACGCGGCCGATCTCGTCCTTGATTTCCGGAGCCTTCTTCAGTGCGGCTTCGATGTTGGTCATCGGGCCGGTCGGCACGTAGATGAGGTCCTTGCCGTAGGTCTTGACGGCGTCGATGATGAAGTCGACCGCGGATTCGGTTTCGACGGAGCGGTTGGAATCGGGGATGTCCACGTCGCCGATGCCGTTGTCGCCGTGGATGAATGCGGAGATCGGCAGCACTTCGAAGTGGTCGGTGGTGCTGGAGTGCGGCAGGCCTTGGTACACCTTGACTTCCGGATGGCCGAGCAGGTCGGTGACGGCGAGCGCGTTGCGTACGCCCTGTTCCACGAGCACGTTGCCGTAGGTGCCGGTGATGCCGATGAGTTCGACTTCCGGGCTGCCCAGCGCGTAGGAGATGGCGAGCGCGTCGTCGACGCCGGTATCGAGATCAAGAATGAGCTTCTTCATGATTGCGCCTTCCTCGTTGATTGGCTGTGACGGCCGTTCGCGTCCGCGCGGCTGCCGCCTTTGTTGTGTTCTTTTTTTGTGCGATGTTTTGTGCGATTGTTGTGTGGTGTTGAGTACGGTCTCTGTATCACCTCACAACATTATGATAAAACGTTTTATCAAGATTTCCAAATCATCCTTTCGACGTGCGTGTCGCGGCGGAAAACCGCCCCTTTCTCCGATACGCGCCCCACGTTACACGCGCAATACGCAATACACGCATCGCACGCGTTATGCGCGTTATGCGCAAGCGGCCTGCACCAGTTTCGGCGTCAACACCTTCACCTGCGGCGAGGCGAGCCACGGACGGCCCGCACCGGAATCGCCATCGCCACGTACCACGGCGTCGATTCGACTGCCCAGCATGCCCCAGCAGGCCGCGGCGAGATCGCCCACGCTCTGCTCTACGGTGGTCATACGCCAGCCCAAACCGAATCGCTTCAGAATATTGTCGTATCCAATCACCTGCATGTCCTCGGTGACGTGCAGCCCACGCTCCGCCATGCGCTGGCGGAAGCCGAGCGCCATCACGTCGTTGCAGCAGAACACCGCGGTGGCACCACCGTCGATGATCCGGTCGGCCGCGCGGTAACCGCTGGCGAAACGATAGTCGCCAGCGACGCACAACGAGGGATCGAACCGCTCCCCCGCCTGCTCGATCGCATCCACGAAACCACGGCGACGGTCGGCCGCGCTCGATTCGGCCACATCGCCGGTCACGATGCCGATGCGCTTATGCCCGCCTTCCAGCAGGTACTGGGCCGCAAGCCGACCGCCGAGATAGTTGTCGAAGCCGACCGCGTCACACCAACCGCATTGCGTCAGTCGGTCGATGAGCACCACCGGGCAGGTGACGCGCTCCACGTCCTCACGCAACGCGGCGCCGGCACCGGCCGCGCAGGATTCGCGCGCGGGAATCAGCAGCACGCCATCCACCCCACGTGACGTCAGCCTGCGCAGCAAAGCCTGTTCCGACTCACGCGAATCATCCGAATTGGCCACGATCAGCGAATACCCCTGCGCCGCGCACTCATCCTCTACGCACTTGGCAAACGCCGCGAAAAACAAGTTCTCAATATCAGGCACAATCAACGCCACCAACTGGGATTGCTTGGTCACCAAGCTTCGCGCGCTCTGATTCGGCACATAATTCAGTTTCTTCGCCGCATCGGCAATGACCCTGCGCTTCTCCTCGGACACGCGAGCCGGTCGATTATTCAACACCAGCGAAACCGTCGTCACAGACACCCCCGCGGCAGCGGCCACATCCTTCAGTGTCGCACGATACGCCATCCAAACCCCCTTAAAACGTTTATCCCTCCAGCATAAATACCATGGAATCCTGACGCGCCCAGCATCGCAATAACAAACAAATTCCTTTCACAGCAAAATAATCCACACTATTTCCACCGGTAAATCGTTTTTCGAAAGTGTTTTTGCACACTCGCAACGTTTGTCCAAAATGAGCGCCGCACAAGAAAAAAGGAACCAGCAATGCGGCCAACCACGCAGAAAAACAATGCGAGACCGCGCAAAACCATCGCCATCGTCGCAGTGATCGCAGTGGTCGCCATCGCACCCACCAAACGCTATGAGAGGTCGAGATCTCCGTCCGTGCGTAGAAACTCCATCAGGTTGAGATGCCTTACGCCGTCACGTTGCATTGGCAGCTGGTCCAAACTGAACAGGTATTTCGGATACCCGTCAGCCAGCTTCGTGAACGGACGGAATTCACGCTCCTCAACATTAGGATCCTGCACACTCATCGACACCTGCACATAGGCGTACCGTTCCCGCTTACGCACAATGAAGTCGCACTCCAGCTTACCAATAATGCCCACGCTCACCTCGTAGCCTTTCGACCTCAAATGCACGTACAGCGCATTTTCCAAGGCTGGTCCGTAACTCATTCGCGTACCAGCGTTACGCGCGAATCGTATGCCAGGATCCGCAAGATAATACTTCTCCCCTCCTCTCAACGACCTGCGCGAACGCAAATCGAATCGCGGGCATTTGTAGAGGACCTTCGCACTCTCCAACAGCCGGACATAGTTCGCAAGAGTCTCACGTTTGACCGTCACGCCTTCGCCATGTTTCATATAGTCGACGATCCCCGACAGATTCGTGGGAGCTGCATAGTTGTTGATGAGATAGTCCTGCACACGCTGGAAGGTATCGCGGTGACGCACCACTTTGCGTGCGGCTATGTCTTTGTTGAAGATCTGCCCTATGACCTACCACAACCAAGAACCTAACCCACGAAAACAGCAGAAGCCCCTCAACTCTTCAATTCCACTACAAAGGTCACATCACGGCATACGCACGCCGACGCGCGTATGCGTGCACGACTCCAGCAACGAGCCGTACCCGCCGTTAGATGGCAGGCTTCAGTATCGTGACGCCATGCGTTAGCGTCACCATGCAACGATAGGAACACACTATTCAATAGTGCATCATGAAAGCGTGACGTTGCCCTTGCGCAGGTGCCGTAAGACTCCGCGGACAAAGCAATGAGGCTTCCCCGTGAGAAGGGAAGCCTCATATTCCATTCATTCTATTCAGCGATGATGACGCCGAATCACCGATCATCCTTTGGGAACAACGCGTCGAAGGCATGTTCCATCACGGACTTACGGCGGATCACACCGACGAGCCTGCCATCACCATCCACCACCGGCAGTTTCTTGAACTGCTTCTTGGCGAGGATTCGGGCCACCTCTCCAACATGCTGGTCGGGCGTGGCGGCAACGACCTTATGCGTGGCGATGTCCATCACCTTCTTGCCGGAGAGCGCCTGCACCTTGGAGGCCACGGTTTCGTCGTCGAACACCACCATCGTCGAACCGGTGCCGGTGGGAACCGTACGGGATTCATAGGTGGCAATCGATTTCAGGATATCGCCGTCGCTGACGAAGCCGACGAGCCTGCAATCGCCGTTCACCACGGGAAGGCTGGAGACGTTGAGGCGGATGAACTCGCGCACCACATGCGTGATGTCATCGCTGTCCAGGCAGCTGTAGGGCTGATCGTCCATAATCCCGCCGATGGACTGTTCCTGGGCCTGCTTGAACAGGGAGGCAGCGGGGGCCACGTATGCGCCGGCGTAGTGATGCTCGGCGGGCTGACCTTCAGTGGTTTCGACCGCGACTTCGGCGGAGGCTTGCGCCTCGTAGGCCTTGGCGTTGCGTGCGGCCTTCTCCTTGGCACGGCTGGTGACGGTGAAGATGCAGATGATCAGGGCGACCAGCGAGATGGCGGCGCACAGCAGGTAGGAGAACGCGATGCCGCTGGCCGTGGCGGACTTCACACCCTGGGACATGTGCGAGGCGGTCACGGATGTTTCTGCGGTGACCAGAAGCGAGGTCGCAATGGCTGCCGCGATCTGGCGGCCGGTGTTGGCGATGGCGTTGCCATGGGCGATCATGTCGTTCGGCAAAGCGTTGACGCCCCAAGTGTTGATCGGCATGTTGGCGATAGCCTGACCGGATGCCTGCAATGCGCAGAACACGGCGACAAACAGCACTGATGTCCTGGTGTTGATGGTGCCGAGAAGACCAAGAGAGATGGTCATGAGCGCAAGGCCGCCGATGCCCACGCCGCGCGGGCCGAATTTGTCGAATGCGGCACCGGCGACCGGACTCAGGATGATGCCGACCGCCGCGGCGGGCAGCATGACCATGCCGGTGACGGTGGCGGATTGGCCGAGCACATTCTGGATGAAGATAGGCAACGTCACGTTGGTTGCGGCGACTGCGGCGTTAATCAGAGTGACCAGAATCGCGGAGTTGCGGAAGTTGCGGGTGGCAAGGGTGTCAACGCGCAACAATGGCTCATCGAGCTTGACTTGCTTGTATACGAATGCGACGAAGGCCACAAGACCAACGACGATTGAAATAATGACGACCGGACTGGCCCATCCCATCGTGGAAGCGGACGAGAAGCCATAGAGCAGGCCACCGAACGCGATGGTCGAAAGGATCACGGACAGGATGTTGAGCTTTGGGTTCTTCAACTCGCCGACGTTCTTGAGCATCATCGTGCCTCCGACAAGGATGACCAGTGCCACAACTGCGATGCCAATGAACATCGGGCGCCATCCGAAACTGTCAATCACCAGACCACCGACAACCGGGCCGATAGCCGGGCCGGCGGCCATGACGATACCGGCCATGCCCATGGCGGTGCCGCGCTTATCCGGCGGATAGACGAGCATCGGCACTACGGCGACCAATGGCAACAGCACGCCGGAGCCGGCGGATTGCAGTATGCGTCCGACGAGCAACAGCACGAAATTCGGCGCGACGGCACACAGCAGTGTGCCGACCATGAAAGTGGCAAGGGCTCCGGCGAAGAGCTTTCGGGTGGAGAATTTATCAATCAGATAGCCTGAAATCGGCACCATGATGCCCGATACCAGCATGTAGACGCTGGTCACCCACTGCACGGTGCCGGTGGTGATATTGAAATCACGCATCAGTGCCGGCAAGGCCGGTGACATGACGGTCTGGTTGAGCAGCGCGATGAACGAGCCGACGACGATCACGCCCACGACGATGAATCGGGCGTGCGAATCAATAGGCTTTACGGAACTGGCGGCGGACCCGAATTCCGCGGTTTTCTGTGAGGTCACAGCATTTCCTTCTGTTGGTAACGGCATGTGTGGGCGATCCGGCCCCATACTTGTGTCAAGACGCGGGGACACCGATGAGTCCGGGGTAAAGGAAAAGCCGCCATCCGTTCCGCATTCATATACGGCAAACGATTCGCGGCTTTGCGTAAGTTGATGGCTATGGTGAGCGATTCATGCGACGTCGACCGCGGATGGGCCATCGGTGCATCCCGGCATAAGGCGTGTCCCCGCTACACCAGCATCGAAAAAAGGGACATTTGTGGATTGGCAAACAGAACATTGCCGACGAACGACCCACGGCAGGCGCGTGCGATGAACATCGCGTAGCGATACAGGTTCATGGCATCTCCTTGACGGGTCTTCGTACGGCAGACATCGAGAAGCCTATCATCATTCAGATCGACGGTGAAACCCACGCATGCCCGACAATACACAAAATCTTTACAAAAGGATTGGGCTTACCGCATACGATCCGCCTGGGTAGCGGTCCGAGGATGAATCAGGGGCGAGCCAAGGGTTGCGTCTCGTGTTTCCGTCATGATGTCTGGCAAAATAGTGAAGCCGGACATGCGAGGCATCGACCGGAATCGGAAAGGGGCAAATCATGCGAGTTCTCGGCAATATCCTGTGGATCATTCTTGGTGGGTTGGCCATCGCAATCGGATGGGCATTGGTGGGACTGATTCTGTGCATCTCCATCATCGGCATCCCGTTCGGCCTTCAAGCGTTCAAGATGGCGGGACTCACCCTGACGCCGTTTGGCAAAACCGTGCAATACGGCGGCGGAGTCGGCTCTGCCTTGGCCAACATCCTGTGGGTGGTGCTGGTCGGCTGGTGGATGGCGCTCGGCTATCTGGGAGCCGGCGTACTCAACTGCATCTCCATCATCGGTATTCCGTTCGGATTGCAATCGTTCAAGATGGCCAAGCTTGCGCTCTGGCCATTCGGAGCGGAAATCGTCAACCTGTAGATTCCAAATACTACAAAGCCGCCAAAGCAACCCTTGACGAGGCGGTCACCGACGTCAACAATTGGATTGACCAGCAAGCCGCCAAGGCCGAATAATAAAACACACATTATGCTGCTGCAGCAGCCAGTCCTTGCAGAACAATGTCATGACAAAGGCCCGAGGAGGCGGCGCTGCCGCAGATGTTCCGCTCCCATGGAGAGGATGTGATGCGTCGCGCGATGGCCGTGGTGAACGTAGTGAACCAGACGAGCACGCTCGTTCCCGCCGTGCTCGGCGGCGTGCTGTACGCGGCGGTTCTAGGACGGGATTCCATCACCTTCGCTCTGGACAGCTGAGACATCAAAGCCATGTGTGGATATGCAAACGGCCGCCATCAATCATGGTGATGTTGGCCGTTCACGTCCCATTAAATATACTTTCGCACCGTATCTGGCTTATATACGGCAGATTCGGGAGACTTGGATTCACAGCTGGGTCATTAGGCCAGAACGTACATCCGGCTCTCGCAGCCATTTCCTGACGAAGCCAACTACTTGCAGCACGTTATTTCCCAATCGCCACTTACCGAACCCAATTGCCAGGCTGCGCCGCATCCACCATGACGCACCGTCACAAACGCTCCCGTCTGACGCGCTTTACTGACCTTGGGCGCGGTAGCGGGCTTCGGTGGCGGCTTTGGCGGGCTCCCACCAAGCGCGGTTGTCTATATACCAAGCGATGGTCGCCTGCAAACCGGCTTCGAAATCGGTGCGTACAGGCTTCCAGCCGAGTTCGGTACGCAGCTTACTAGAGTCGATCGCATAACGCCGATCATGCCCAGGACGGTCACGCACCCAGTCGAACGCATCTTCGGCACACCCCATAAGTCGCAGAATCATACGCATTACGGCAATATTGCTCATTTCGCCATCTGCGCCGATCAGGTATGTTTCACCAATCCGCCCGCGTGTAAGAATCTCCCATACCGCCGAAGAGTGGTCTTCCGTATGAATCCAGTCGCGCACGTTCTCGCCGGTGCCGTACAGTTTCGGCCGCATGCCATCCAGAATGGACGTGATCTGTCGTGGAATGAATTTTTCCACATGCTGGTATGGCCCGTAATTGTTGGAACAGTTGGAAATGGTGGCACGCAAGCCATATGTGCGCGTCCACGCGCGCACCAGATGGTCGGACGCGGCCTTTGACGCACTATACGGACTTGACGGGCGGTACGGCGAGTTTTCGCCGAATCGCGCCGGATCGTCCAACGCCAGGTCTCCGTACACTTCGTCGGTACTGATGTGGTGGAATCGCACGTCGTATTTACGCGCGGCCTCCAACAGCCGCATCGTGCCCTCCACGTTCGTGCGGATGAACGGTTCCGGGTCGAAGATGGAATTGTCGTTATGTGATTCCGCCGCGAAATGCACGATGGCGTCGCAGTCGGGCACAATGCGTTCCAGCAGCGACGCATCGCAGATATCACCGATGACAAGTTCGACCTGCGATTGCGGCAGCCCGTCGATGTTCGCCGGATTGCCCGCATACGTCAGCTTGTCAAGCACGGTGATGTGCACGTCCGGATGATTGCGCGCCACATACCGCACGAAATTGGCGCCGATGAATCCGCATCCGCCGGTTACCAGAATATGCTTCGGTTTGAATCCCTGTTCTCTCACTGTTTCAGCAACCGTCTTCCCGATTCCAACATTACGAATGCAAACAAAGGCGCATAAGGAAGGAAATACCTGAATTGCATACCGTCGACTCCGATTAGCCCATCCGCATCGTATTGCAGCCACAAGGCAAGGTAAATCAGTAGGATATCTCCGATACAGACCACCGCGATCAACCATGCGTATGGTAAGGAAAGCACACCGCATGCATTTATAGAACCATTGGCAGTCCTAACCGGATTCTTTCGGCGGCTTTTGACACAAGCATTCACCACACTGGTCACAGCCAACACGACTACGGAAACCACAATTGCCAACCAACACGCGGCAATCATGATGCTGTCCGTCCTGTTATTCATATTCGATTGAGCATGCATTATCGCCCATGCAATGTTCTTCACAGCATCCAACATGGCAACGGGATCCGTCAACAATGCATGCTTGCGCTCGCTCATTTGTTTGTACGAAACCAGCATCGGACAATTCGTATACCAAGCATTGACGCCCAACCAGAATATGGTCCATATACCAGACGCAACCACGCCTATCAACAATGGCACAGCCCGACCACGATTCACACGCCAGCGACCGGAAACTCTATCAAACATCAACGGAATAACCAGCAAAACCAATGGCATGTACACAAACTTGCACATTGCCAATAGCACGCTCGTTACCGCAAGCGCCACTGCTCCACGTTGTGATCGTTTACCAATAATTCCCCGGAACAGCAAACAGGAGAACAGAATCATCACAGCTTGTGTCAGCGAATCCGCAGAAATAGCGAATGAGTAACGAAACACCATCAAAGGAAAGCATAAAAGTATTCCAACTGGGATACGCCATCGCGGCAATGCGCGTACTGCACCATACATGAACAACACATAAATGATCAACATGCACGCTTCTGCCAAGCGGTATGTCATTCCAGAACTGAAATTAAAAACTCGTCCGATTCTGAAGCCCAGTAATTGTGGAGCATATACGACCGGAGAATTTGTTGCCGTGTTGTTAAAAGGCAGGCCAACCATTGTCGATGATCCATTGTCAGCAACGGATTCCGCAATCACAATTCCTGGATCATATCCGTCATACTGATCTAAGGAATACTGCATCCAACTGCGATCAACCGCACCACCGACCACCCCCGTCTCAGTATTATGCAACATACTTCTTGAAGTAACTGGCCGCGCAATTACATCCCCGTTGAGTATGGAGTCAATTCGATAAACATGCGTCCAAATATCCGGCACATGGCCAGGCTTGGTAACAGCCATGAAAAACATGCCCTCAAGCAGCACACACAACGCCACCAACACTGGCATGCATCGAAAAATCTTCTTCCCCTTCATACCGCCACTATCGCATAACTATTTGACTGCGCTTAAGAACATACCTTGGTTTCATTCATCATTCAGATACCCACCAGCTACCATCAAGACACCTACTCGTCCAGACACACTGGCTAATATATAGCTCGGTTTTACATGCTCATAAACCCCCGTTTACACAAGGGGTTATTTGCCGTGAAGGAAGCGACGATGCCTTATACCCAGTCTGCCGTTCATGCCTTCGAGCCTTCATATACTAGGCATCCCAAGCAATCGTTTATCGGCGGCACATACCAGCCGCTGGCCGACGAGAGCATGACAGACACCCCCCTTCACTTCAAAGCACGCCACCGCGCGGAATTGTATACGCAGAAAACTCTCCTTCGTACAGAAGCCACTCACCGAAGCATCTACATACCGGCAGCGGAAGCATCATTTACAACATGCGATACAGATATTCCTGCGATTCCGGATGAGCAGCATACTTCCTCTTTTGCCGCAGAGGAACAAGTATTTAACAACAATCACGCATTACAGACGGCATCGCGCACCCTTCAAACGATTCAGGCGGCGCTGACGACTGCCGGCCATAGCTTGAAACGAACTGGTCACTCTATTGCCAG
>ERZ506427.334-NODE-334-length-28929-cov-6.689167_pt1 | contig 28929 bp, 26 predicted proteins | sample MGYA00513666_ERZ506427 | MGnify/ENA metagenome assembly ERZ506427
TCGAACACTTCGTCGGACGTCTTGGCCACTTCCGGACTGTGCGTCACAATGATGACGCAACGGTGCTCGTCATGCGCCAACATACGGAAGATGCCCATGATGTCGTCCTGCGTGGCCGGATCGAGATTGCCGGTCGGCTCGTCCGCGACGATGATGGAAGGACCATAGCTTAACGCGCGGGCGATCGCCACACGCTGCTGTTCGCCGCCGGACAGGTGCAGGATACGTTCGTTCGCGTATTCCTTCGGCAAATGCACCTGTTTGAGCAATTCTTCGACGATTGCTTTCTTCGGCTTGTCGAACGTTTTGCCGGACGCGTCCATCGACAGGATGATGTTCTCCGCCACCGTAAGGTTCGGCAGCAGGTTGAAGCTTTGGAAGATCACGCCGCTGTCATGGCTGCGGAAACGGTATCGGTCTCGTTCCGACAGGTCGGCGCCATCGACCAGCACCATGCCTTCCGTGGGGTCGCCAGTCCCGAGATGAGCGACAGCAGCGTGGTCTTGCCCGCTCCGGACGGTCCGGTGATGGCATGCACCTTGCCGGCTTGGAAATCGTGGCTGATGTTCTTCAGCACACGCTTGCCGCCTTTGGCGTAGGCGTAGCTGACATTGTCCAGGCGCAATGTGGGCGGATTGGTCCGCTGCGATTGTGCGCCGTTGGCTTCGACGGTTTCTTTTGCGATTGCCGTATCGGCGGTATCCGCGGAATTCGTTGTCATGGGAGGTCCTTTCCAGGAAAAACGTGCGATTGGATTGTCAGGAACGGTCGGCGAGCGATTTGGAGATGATGGCATCGCCATCACTGCTCGCGTCATAGCCGAACACCTTGCCCTTCACCATCGTGAAGCTGCCATTGGAGGCGTTGGCGACGGCCTCGTCGCTGGAGAAGCCGATTAGGGAGAAATCGCCGCTGACCATGCCCGCGCCGTCTTTGCTGCCCGCGACGTCGCCCATTTGTCCGTCGGGGCCACCGGACTGTTCATCCTGACGGGTGCCGTTATCCGTACCGGCGGTATCAGACGAATCCTTCATATTGGACGAGCCGGACGAGCTGGAGGAATCCGAACCGGACGAATCGGTGACCGGCTGGAAATCGTCGGTCGCCGCCAACCCCGTGGTCTCCATATAATAGTGGATTTCACCGCGGATGAAGCCTTCGCGTACTTCTGATAGTCGGCAAGCGAAAACTGCTTGTCGGCCAAAGCGGAACGCATGGCGTCGAAGTCAGGTTTGGCGGAAGCATCGGACGAATCGGAATCCGACTTGGACTGCTCGCGCGATTCGGAAATGAGTTTGCCGCGATCAAGGCTGATCTGCGCGGTGACGGTGGTGTTATCTAATCCGCTGCTTCTTGCGGTGGCGGCCGCCTGCCGGATGGATAGGCCGATTGTGGCGGCAGCGGCGATGATGGTCACGATGACGATGATGAGCATATTGCGTCCCTTGTTGCGGGTGACGCTTTTCCATGCGTTTTTGACGACGAACATGGCTGTTTCCTTATGTGTTTCGATAGATATGAGCGATTGATGGTTCCGCGCCGCTCGCGATCGGCGTTTATGCTGATGGTAAAAGTTGTATCTGGCATACAACAGAAAGACGCTTTGTTCGCGCTGGGATGTGGCTGGATGTTTTCTGGACGCCTCGAAACATGACATGGCCGCGTCGCCAACCGCTTCGAAGGTGTTAGGCTAACGCGTATGCCTATGAAATCCGAAGTCATTGCAAACCCAAGGGCCGAACGCGTCCGCAGGGTCTCCGAACTTGCCGACAGGAAAGGCCGCAAGCGGTCCGGCAGGTTCATGGTGGAAGGACCGCAGTCGGTACGTGAACTGCTCTCCTGGCATCCCGACATCGTCGAGGATCTGTATGTGGAGGTCGTCTCCGCCGAACCGGACGCGGCTTTCATCACGCCTACCGTGGCGCAGATGGCCGGCAAGGCCATGCAGACCGGTGCTTACGTGCATAAGGTGACGCATGCCGTCATGCAGCACATGAGCTCCGACGCGCAGGGAGTGCTCGCCGTCGCCGACATGCGCGCTTTCCTCGATTCCGCCGTCATTGATGGCGATTCCGACGAACGCACGATGGTCGCCGCGTTCTGGCAGGTGCGCGATCCGGGCAACGCCGGCACCGTGATTCGTTCCGCGGATGCGGCCGGTTGCGCGGGCGTGGTGCTGGTGGACGACTGCGTGGACATCTTCAACCCGAAGGTGATTCGTTCCACTGCCGGCTCGCTGTTCCATCTGCCGGTCGTCTCCATGGGCACGGACGAGTATTTCGATTGGTGTGCGGAACGTGGACTCGCCGTGTACGCCGCCGACGTGTATGGTACCGACGCACGGCCGCCGGAACCGCTTACGGACGTGCTTGCCGTACCGCAATCACTTGCGCAAGCCAAGACGGTGCTGTTCGGCAACGAGGCGCGCGGGCTGACCCAGGATGTGTTGGAACGCGTTGACAGAATCGTGTCGATTCCCATCTACGGCAAGGCGGAATCGCTCAATCTCGGCACCAGCGCGGCGGTGATGCTGCTGAGCTTGGCTATGTCGAGTCATGTTGAAAGAATGTGAAGTCGTAAAAACGTTGGAATTGCGCGTTTTATGCGTAAAACAAACGGTTGATAAGAAAGGTATCTCGTGGCAGAGGGTGCGGTATTCGACGCCCAAGCGGTAACCGATGCGGTTGCCGAGGGCATCGCGAAAATCGAAAACGCCTCCACAATGGAGGAATTGAAAGCCATCAAGACGCAGTACGCCGGAGCGGAATCCGCGATGACGCAGGCCAGCAAGGCCATCGGCGCGTTGCCGAAGGACCAGAAGAAAGACGCCGGTAAGCTCATGGGCAAGCTTCGCGCCGACTTCGGTCGTGCGTTCGGCACCAAGGAAAAGCAAGTCAAGGCCGAAGAAGAGGCCCGCGAGCTTGCTGCCGAAACCGTGGATATGACCTTGCCGGTCAACCGCAAGCCGCTTGGCGCCCGCCATCCGCTGCCGAAGCTGATGGAGGATGTCGAGGACTTCTTTATCTCCATGGGCTGGCAGATTTCCGACGGTCCGGAAGTGGAAACCGAATGGTATGACTTCGACGCGCTGAACTTCGGTCCGGACCATCCGGCCCGCCAGATGCAGGACACCTTCTACGTCAAGGGCAATCAGGCCAAGGACGCCGCGGGCTTCGTCGGCTCCAACATGGTGCTGCGCACCCAGACTTCGTCCGATCAGGTCCGTGGACTCATCACCCGTGGCGTGCCGCTGTACATCGCCTGCCCGGGCCGTGTGTTCCGTACCGACGAACTTGACGCCACCCACACCCCGGTGTTCCATCAGGTGGAGGCCCTCGCCGTGGACAAGCATCTGACCATGGCCGATTTGAAGGGCGTGCTCGACAAGCTTGCCGTGGCCATGTTCGGCCCGGAAGCCAAAACCCGTCTGCGTCCGAGCTACTTCCCGTTCACCGAGCCGAGCGCCGAGCTCGACCTGTGGTTCCCCGACAAGAAGGGCGGCGCCGGTTGGCTTGAATGGGGCGGCTGCGGCATGGTCAACCCGAACGTGCTGAAGTCTGCGGGCCTCGATCCTGAGGTCTACACCGGCTTCGCCTTCGGCGTCGGCGTGGAACGTACCCTGCTGCTGCGCCACGACATCAACGACATGCACGACCTGGTGGAAGGCGACGTGCGATTCAGCGAACAGTTTGTGATGGGGGAGTGATTGACCCATGCCAATGGTTGACATTGATTGGCTCAAGGACCATGTCGAGGTTCCGGAAGGCCTTACGTATGAACAGCTTGCCAAGGATCTGGTGAAGGTCGGCCTCGAAGAGGAAGAGATCCACACCTCCCAGGTCACCGGCCCGATTGTCGTCGGCTATGTGGTCGACGCCACTCCGGAACCGCAGAAGAACGGCAAGATCATCAACTGGTGTCATGTGGACGTCGGCGACGAATACAACGAGACCGATGAAAACGGCAACAAGGTGCCACGCGGCATCATCTGCGGAGCTCCGAACATGGCAGCCGGCGAGAAGGTTGTCGTGACCCTGCCGGGCGCCGTGCTGCCAGGCGATTTCAAGATCGAACCGCGCAAGACCTACGGCCACATCTCCAACGGCATGTGCGCCTCCGAGCGCGAGCTTGGTCTGGGTGATAACCACGACGGCATCATCCTGCTACGCAAGTACGGCTTCACCCCGGAGGAATACGAAAAGCTCCAGCCGGGCGATGACGCCATGCATCTGCTGCACCTGGACCAGCCGCTGCTGGAAATCAACATCACCCCGGATCGCGGCTACGCGTTCTCCTACCGTGGCGTGGCCCGCGAATACCACCATTCCACTGGCGCCGTCTACACTGATCCGGCAACCGCCCTCGGCAAGAAGGCGCCCGTCACTCAGGGTCTGCCGGAAGGTGTCAAGAGCGACATCGAAGTGATCGTCGACGACAAGAATCCGATTCACGGTGTGGTCGGCTGCGATCGTTACTACGCGCGCGCCGTGCGTGGTTTCGACCCGGCAAGCCACACGCCGAACTGGATGCGCCGCCGCCTAATCCGCGCAGGCATGCGCTCCATCTCTTTGGCGGTGGACGTCACCAATTACGTGATGCTTGATCTTGGCCAGCCGATGCATGCCTACGATCTGGACAAGATTGAAGGACCGATCGTCGTGCGCCGCGCCAACGAAGGTGAGAAGCTCACCACATTGGACGGCAAGGATCATGACCTGAGCGTCGAAGACCTGCTGATCACCGACTCGCCGAACGGCGAGCGTGGCTCTCGTGTGCTTGGCATCGCCGGCGTGATGGGCGGCCTGTATGGCGAGGTCACTGCTGAAACTAAGAACATCCTGCTGGAATCCGCTCATTTCGACCAAGTATCGATCGCGCGTTCCGCACGTCGTCACAAGATTCCGTCCGAAGCGTCCCGTCGTTTCGAGCGTGGCGTGGATGATCAGCTGCAGCCGGCTGCCGCCCAGATGGCCGCCGAGCTTCTGGTCAAGTATGGCAACGGCGAGCCGAGCGAGCACCCGACTGATTACAACACCGTCTGCAATCGTCGTCCGATTCTGTTCAAGGCGTCCGAAGTGGCCCGCGTGGCGGGACTGGACACTGACGTGAACACCATCAGCGACATTCTCACCGATATCGGCTGCACTGTGGCCGGCGGTGGCAACGGTGAGTTCTCCGTGACTCCGCCGAGCTGGCGTCCGGACCTCAACGAACCGTGCGATCTGGTGGAGGAAGTGGCCCGTCTGGTCGGCTACGATGAGATTCCGGTCACCGTGCCGCCGGCACCGGTCGAAGGCAAGGTCGGACTGACCGCCGAGCAGCTGCGCAAGCGCCAGGTGGCCGACGAACTCGCCGAATACGGCATGGTGGAGACCCTGAGCTATCCGTTCGTGGGCGACGAAGACTACAAGAACTTCGCACTTGACGCCGACGCCACCAAGAAGGTCAGCGTCGAAATTGCCAACCCACTGGCCGGCGATCGCCCGTTCCTGCGTCGCGACATCATCCCGACCCTCGCGCAGACCGTGCAGCGTAACCTGCGCCGTGGCGTGGAAAACGTGTCGCTGTACGAAATCGGACACGTCTACCTGTGGGATCCGAACGCTCCGGCCATTCCGGCATTGCCGGGTGCCGTCAAGCCAACCGACGAGCAGTTGGCCGCGCTTGACGCAGGCCTGCCGGACCAGCCGATGCACGTCGCCGGCATTCTGACCGGCAACGCCGTCGACTCCGGCTGGATGGGCGATCGCCGTGCCGTGGACTGGTCCGACGCAGTTGAAGCCGTGCAGCGTATTTCCGACCGCATCGGCGCAAAGCTCACGTTGGACCAGCCGAAGGCTGAGGACGTACCCGCGCAGTGGCATCCGGGCCGTGCGGCACGTGTGATGGCAGGTGACACGTTCGTCGGCATGGTCGGCGAGCTTCACCCGCATGTCAACGAGGCGTTGGGCTTCCCGGCCCATTCCGCCGCGTTCGAACTGAACCTGACCGCGCTGTTCGCCACCTTGAGCGGCAAGCCGGTGCAGGCCAAGCCGATTTCCACCTTCCCGCCGGTCAAGCAGGATCTGGCCTTCACCGTGTCGACGGACGTCACCGCCGCCGAACTCGAGAAGATCATCGTCGAAGCCGCCGGCAACAGCTTGGAAAGCATCGACCTGTTCGACGTGTACACCGGCGACCAGCTGGGTGAGGGATTGAAGTCCCTCGCATACGCCGTCACGTTCCGCGCTGAGGACAAGACGCTGACCTCCGAGGACAGCGAAGCCATTCGCAAGCGCATCGTGGATGCGGCCGCGAAGCTGGGCGCGCAACTGCGTGCCTGACACGTCAAGTCCATCGAAGTAACCAAAAAGATAAAGAGGACGACATGAACGAACCGGAGCAGAACCAGCCGATCAACCCCGACGAAGGGCAGGAGGCGGCCGGGGCTGCTCCGGTTTCGTCGTCTTCGTCGTCGGACCAGTCGGCACAGCCGGAATTCGGACAGTACAACCAGCCTGAATATGGCGCGATGTCCAACCAGTATCCGGCGAACTACAATCCATACATGTATGGGGCTCCCGAACAGCCCAAGCCGGAGGACGATGCACAACAAACGGCGCAGCGGCCGCAGACGAATCCGTATATGCAGAACGGGTATCCGGCGAATCCATATGATGCATCGGGACGGCAGCAATCAGGCCAGCCCAATGGCTATCAGTATGGACCAAATCAATACGGGCCAAGCCAGTATGGGCCGAATCCATACCAACAGCCCGGCATATATCCCATCAACCCGAATGATCCCAGCCAGAACCCCCTGTACGGCCATTGGGATAGCTATGCGATCATCTCGTTCGTGTTCGCACTATTCCTGCCGGTACCGGTCATCCCTGCGGTGATGGGCGCCATCGCCATGTGGCGTACCAAAAAACTGCATATGAAAGGCTACGCGCTTGGCGTGGCAGCGCTGATTATCAACGTGCTGTACACCATTGCGGTGATTTGGATGACGGTTCACGGCATTTCCACAGCCGATTTGTATAACCAGATGATGCAGTACATGTTCGGTGGCAGTGGCCAAAGTGGTGATTCCAGCTCGATTTCCGCCTGAAACCAATCTTTTTATGTTCGTCTGAACGGTCCCGTTATGGGCGGTGACCACTATCCGACACGATTGAACTGCATAATTATGCAATGTAGTGCATAAAGTGTATGCTGAATGTGTTTCAACGAGTCAAGGAAAAGAGACGTGACATGGCCAAATACACGGTAGCCGTGGCCGGCGCGACTGGATACGCGGGTGGTGAGGCGTTGCGCATACTCGCGGCACACCCGAATTTCGAAGTGACCTGCGTCGCCGGACATTCTTCGGTGGGGGACAAGCTTGGCAAGCATATGCCGCACATTCCGCAGTTGGCGGACCTCGTGGTCGAGGACACCACGCCGGAAGTGCTCAACGGCCATGACGTAATCATCCTGGCATTGCCGCACGGCGCTTCTGGAGCGCTGGCTTCCCAGCTTGATCCGAACGCAGTGGTGGTGGATCTGGGTGCCGATCACCGCCTTGAGGAGAAGAGCGCGTGGGACGCGTTCTACGGCGGTGACTTCTACCAGCATTGGACCTACGGCATGCCGGAACTCATCACCGGCATCGAGACAGACGGCTCCTACAGTCGTCAGCGTGAAGCGCTTCCCGGCACCAAGCGCATTGCGGGACCGGGCTGCAACGTCACTGCGACCACGCTGGCTTTGCAACCGGGCATTGCGCAGGGTCTTGTCGAACCGAAAGACATCGTGGCTGATTTGGTGGTCGGTTATTCCGGCGCCGGCAAGAACCTCAAGCGCACCAATCTGCTTGCGGCTGAGGCGTTCGGCTCCGCACTGCCGTATTCGGTAGGCGGTACGCACCGCCACATTCCGGAGATCCTGCAGAACTTCGCGCACGCGGCCGGCAAGAGTGCTGCGGAGGCGGACGATTACACCCTCGCCTTCACGCCGATTCTCGCGCCGATGGCGCGTGGCATTCTCGCCACCGTTTCCGCCAAACTCACCGACAAAGCGCTTGGCATGACGGATGCCGAGATCCGCCAGGTCTGGCTGGACGCATACGAAGGCCAGGATTTCATGGTGGTGCTGCCTGAAGGCGTAATGCCGGCCACCGCCAACATCATCGGTTCTAACGCGGCCCACATTCAAGTGGTCGTCGACCATCATGCCGGCCGCCTGCTGGCATTCGCGGCCATCGACAACCTCAACCGAGGAACCGCCGGACAGGCCGTGCAATCGCTGAATGTGGCATTGGGACTTCCTGAGGATGCAGGATTGACGAAGATTGGAGTGGCACCGTGAGCGTAACGTTCGCACAAGGTTTTTCCGCAGCTGGCGTGGCAGCTGGCATTTCCGCGGTCGAAGGCAAGAAGGATCTGGCTCTCGTGGTCAACAATGGACCGCTTGACGCCGCTGCCGGCGTGTTCACCTCGAACCGTTTCTGCGCGGCTCCTGTGCAGTGGTCGAGGAACATCGTATCCGACGGCCATGTGAAGGCCGTGATTCTGAACTCCGGCGGCGCCAACGCATGCACCGGCAAGCCAGGATACGAGCAGTCCAAGGCCACCGCTGAAAAGGTCGCCAGCCTCATCGGCGCCAAAGCCGAAGACGTGGCCGTATGTTCCACTGGTCTCATCGGCGAATTGCTGCCGCTCGACAACGTGCTGTCCGGCGCGGACAAGGCATTTGAAACCCTTGCCGATACCGCCGAAGCCGGAGCCGATGCGTCGCACGCCATCATGACCACCGACACCAAGCCGAAAACCGTCGAGCTGGAAGGTTCCAACGGCTTCCGTATCGGTGGCATGGTCAAGGGTTCCGGCATGATCGCCCCGCAGCTGGCCACCATGCTGTGCGTCATCACCACCGATGCCGTCGTGACCGCCGGACAGCTTCAAGCCGCCTTGAACGCCGGAGTCGAAATGTCGTTCAACCGCATCGACGTGGACGGCTGCATGTCCACCAACGACACCGTGCTGCTGCTGGCTTCCGGCGCGTCCGGCATCGAACCGGAACCGGACGAGTTCAACGAGCTCGTGGCCAAGGCCACCGCCTCGCTCGCCCGCCAGATCATCGGCGACGGCGAAGGCGCAAGCCATGACATCCGTGTCAAAGTTACCGGCGCGACCACCGAAGAAGCCGCTCTGGCATGCGGCCGCGCGGTCGCAGCGTCCAATCTGCTCAAATGCGCCATCTCCGGCAACGATCCGAACTGGGGCCGTATCGTCAGCTCCCTTGGCACCGTGCCGTCCGACGTCGCACCATACGATTCCGAAAAGGTCACGGTGGACGTCAACGGCGTACGCATCTGCGAAAACGGCGGAGCCGGACGCGACCGCTCCGAAGTGGACATGACCCCACGAGAGGTGCACATCGACATCGACCTGAACGCCGGAGAAGCGGAAGCGACCGTCTGGACCGACGATCTGACCCACGAATACGTACACATCAACGCTGACTACGAAAGCTGATCGAATAGGAATGGCCAAAGAACTCAAAGGACCTGGATTCCACTTCGACGTGCACACCGACCTGCGCGCCGACCAGAAGGCGGAAGTGCTTATCGAAGCGCTGCCGTGGCTGGAGGAATTCGCCGGACAACGCATCGTCATCAAATATGGCGGCAATGCGATGATCGACGATCATCTGAAAGCCTGCTTCGCCGAAGACATGGTGTTCCTGCGTCAGGTGGGACTGCACCCGGTCGTGGTGCACGGTGGCGGTCCGCAGATCTCCCAAATGCTTAAGGCCCTGGGTATCAAGTCCGAATTCAAGGGCGGATTGCGTGTCACCACTCCGGAAGCCATGGATGTGGTCCGCATGGTGCTGACAGGCAAGGTGTCCCGTGAACTCGTTGGCCTGATCAACGCGCACGGTCCATTCGCGGTCGGACTGTCCGGCGAGGACGGCGCCCTGTTCTCGGCCATGCAGCGCAAACCGGTCATTGACGGCAAACCCACCGATATCGGCTTGGTCGGCGACGTGGTAAGCGTCGACGCGTCCGCCGTGGAGGATCTAATCAACGCCGGACGTATTCCGGTGGTCTCCTCCGTGGCGCCGAATGAAGACGATGCCACCGAAGTGCTCAACGTGAACGCCGACTCCGCCGCGGCCGCCCTTGCCGCGGCCCTTGGAGCCAGCAAGCTGGTCGTGTTGACCGACGTCGATGGTCTGTATGCCGATTGGCCGGACCGTGACTCCCTGATTGGCCGCATCGGCGTGGAGAATCTGCGCGATATGCTCCCCGACCTGGAAAGCGGCATGCGTCCGAAGATGGAAGCCTGCGTGCGCGCCATCGACGGAGGCGTTCCGCGGGCCCATATCATCGACGGTCGCAAACCGCATTCCATCCTGAACGAGATCTTCACCACCGACGGCATCGGCACCATGGTCGTGCCCGAGGACGGTATTGAAATGAGGAGTTCCTATGGCAACTGAACAACTGGAAACACTCGGCACTGAAGATGCCAAGTGGCTGGGAGAGTACTCCCAGGTGCATATGAACGTGTTTGGCACGCCCCTGCGCGTGATGGACCACGGTGAGGGCGCCCACATCTGGGATGTCGACGGCAATGAATATCTCGATTTCCTTGCAGGCATCGCCGTCAACGCACTCGGATACGCCCATCCGAAGTGGGTGAAGGCCGTCAGCGAGCAGGCCGCCAAGGCCGCGCATGTGAGCAACTACTTCGCCACCGAACCGCAGATCAAGCTCGCCGCCAAACTCGTCAAGCTCGCGGGCGCTCCGGAAGGTTCCCGCGTCTACTTCGGCAATTCCGGCGCGGAAGGTAACGAGGCGGCGCTGAAGCTCGCCAAGCTCTACGGGCGCACCCTGCCGGGCGCGTCGCCTGAGATCGGCGGCAAACCGGCACGCATCATCTCCATGACCCACGGTTTCCACGGCCGCACCATGGGCGCGCTGTCCGCAACGTGGAAGCCCGCCATCCGTGAGAAATTCGAGCCGCTGGTACCGAACATCGAATTCGTCGAAGCCGGCAACGTCGAAGCCTTGCACGACGCTTTCGCCGAAACCGGTCAGGGCAAGTACGGCAAAGGGCCGGTCGCGGCCGTCATCATGGAGCTTATCCAGGGCGAGGCCGGTGTGATGCCGCTCGGAGCGGACTATGTGAAGGCCGCCCGCAAACTGTGCGACGAACATAAGGCGCTCCTCATCATCGACGAAGTGCAGACCGGCATCGGACGCACCGGAGCATGGTTCGCCTTCCAGCGTGAGGATCTTTCCGGCGGTGTGACCCCGGACATCGTCACTTTCGCCAAGGGCGTTGGCGGTGGTTTCCCGATGGGCGGCATGATTTCCTTCGGCGCCGAACTGTCCGCGCTGTTCACCCCGGGTTCCCACGGCTCCACTTTCGCAGGCAATCCATTGGGCGCTTCGGCGGCATTGGCAACGCTGGGAGTCATCGAAGAGGACAACCTCGTGGACAACGCCGAAGAACGCGGCAAGCAGCTGCGCGACGGTATCGCCTCCTGCGGTAATCCGCTATTCGTCTCCGTGCGTGGCCGTGGCCTGCTCGACGCCATCGAACTTGCCCACCCCTGCTCGCATGCGGCCATGAACTGGGCTTTGGAACACGGTCTCATCGTCAATGCGGTGGCTCCGAATGCGTTGCGTCTCGCCCCGCCGCTGGTCATCACTGCTCAGGACGTCGATCAAGCGGTGTCCATCCTCGCCAAGATTCCGTCCGACCTGCCTAACGACTGATCTCGGACGAACCCGAAGAATTTGAAAGGAGCCTCTATACCAATGGCAACCCCTGAACTGCGCCATATGCTGCGCGATGACGATCTGAACCACGAAGAACAGAAGCAGGTGCTGGAACTGGCCATCAAGTTCCACAAGAACCGTTTCTATCACCAGCCGTTCGCTGGCCCGCAGGGCATCGCCGTGATTTTCGACAAGCCCAGTACCCGTACCCGCTCCAGCTTCTCCATTGGCGTGGCCGAACTCGGTGGCTATCCGCTGGTCATTGACAAGTCCGGCTCCCAGCTGGGCCGTGGCGAACCGGTGGCCGACACGGCTCGCGTGCTTGACCGTATGGCCTACGGCGTGGTGTGGCGCACCTTTGGTCAGGACCGTGTTGAGGAAATGGCCAAGTACTCCACCCATCCGGTGGTGAACGCACTGACCGACGAATTCCATCCGTGCCAGATTCTTGCTGACTTCCAGACCATCGCGGAACATCGCGGCGGTGTAGACAACCTCAAGAACCAGACCATCGCCTATCTCGGCGACGCGGCCAACAACATGTCCAACTCCTACCTGCTCGGCGGCGCTGTGGCGGGCATGAACGTGCGTGTGGCAGGACCGTACGGATACCTGCCGGATCCGCAGATCGTTGCCGATGCCGAAGCGATTGCCTCTGAGACCGGCGGCTCCATCCTCGTCACTACTGATCCGAATGAGGCTGTTGCCGGAGCCGATTGCGTCTTCACCGACACGTGGGTCTCCATGGGCGAGGAAGCGGAATACGCTGTCCGTTCCAAGCCGTTCTGGGATTACCAGGTGAACGCCGAACTCATGGCCAAGGCCAAGGACGACGCCATCTTCCAGCACTGCCTGCCTGCATATCGCGGCAAGGAGGTCACCGCCGAGGTTATCGATGGTCCTCAGTCCGTGGTTTGGGATGAGGCAGGCAACCGTCTGCACGCCCAGAAGGCGTTGCTGACCTGGTTGGCCGGCAAGGCCCGTGGCGATGAAAGCCTGCTGGTCTGATGACTGACCACACTCCCGCGTTGCAGCGTCCTGCCACACGAACCGCTCGACTGAGCGCCATTGAGCAGGCGCTGCTGACGCGCATCGTCACCTCGCAATCGCAACTGTCGCAGATTCTCGCCGACCAGGGCATCGAGGTGACGCAGGCCACGCTGAGCCGTGATCTCGATGAGATTCACGCCACGAAGACCCGTCTTGCCGACGGAACCGTGGCCTACGCCGTCGGCAAACAGAACATTGATGAACATCCGGCTTCTAACCCGGACGCCAAAACCGAGCAGCAGATTAGCCGGGTACTGTCCGGACTGGTCACATCCGTGGCCGCGGCACGTAATCTCGTGGTCGTGCACACGCCATCCGGCGCCGCGCAATATGTGGCCAGCGTCATCGATAAGCAGCCCATCGAAGGCGTGCTTGGCACCATCGCCGGAGATGACACGGTCATGGTTATCTGCTCCGAGGATGATGTCGCCAAACGGCGTGCGCAATGGCTGCTTGATGTCGCTTCCAAAGCGTGAATAGCCATATAGTGGACACGACGCACCAAATATGCATAAATATACAGAGCTGTGCATATACTGATGAATAACGTTGGATGTTAGAAAGGGAAACCATGAGCGATCAGAATCGTCTCGTCCTGGCGTACTCCGGTGGTCTTGACACCTCCGTCGCCATTTCGTATCTGAAGGAACGCACCGGCAAGGATGTTGTGGCCGTGTCCCTCGACGTCGGCCAGGGCGGCGAAAGCCTCGAAACCATCAAGCAGCGCGCGCTGGCATGCGGTGCGGTCGAAGCCTACGTGGTCGATGCCCGTGATGAATTCGCCAACGAATACTGCATGAAGGCCCTGAAGGCCAACGCCATGTACGAAGGCGTGTACCCGCTGGTCTCCGCCATCTCCCGTCCGCTGATTTCCAAGCATCTCGTCCGTGCCGCCCACCAGTTCGGCGCTGACACCATTTCCCACGGCTGCACCGGCAAGGGCAACGATCAGGTTCGTTTCGAGGTCTCCATCGCCTCCATCGACCCGACGCTGAAGGCCATCAGCCCGATTCGCGACCTGTCTCTGACCCGCGACGTCGAGATCGCCTTCGCCAAGGAACACAAGCTGCCGATCGTGCAGACCGAGAAGAGCCCGTTCTCCATCGACCAGAACGTGTGGGGCCGCGCCATCGAGACCGGTTTCCTCGAGGATCCGTGGAACGGTCCGACCAAGGACTGCTACTCCTACACCGACGATCCGGCGTTCCCACCGGTCGAGGATGAGGTCGTCATCGAATTCAAGCAGGGCGTCCCGGTCAAGATCGACGGTCATGACGTCACTCCGCTGCAGGCCATCGAAGAGATGAACCGTCGTGCAGGCGCGCAGGGCATCGGCCGTATCGATTTGATTGAGGATCGTCTGGTAGGCATCAAGTCCCGCGAGCTGTACGAGGCTCCGGGCGCAGTGGCGCTGATCACCGCCCACCAGGAACTCGAGAACTGCTGCCTCGAACGCGAGCAGCACCGCATCAAGCGCGACATCGACAAGCGCTGGGCCGAACTGGTCTACGACGCGCAGTGGTTCTCCCCGGCAACCCAGTCCCTGAACGCCTTCATCGAAGACACCCAGAAGTACGTCTCCGGCGAGATTCGCATGGTTCTGCACGGTGGCCGCGCCGTCGTGACCGGCCGTCGCTCCGACAGCTCGCTGTACGACTACAACCTGGCCACCTACGATTCCGGCGACAGCTTCGACCAGAAGTCCTCCAACGGCTTCATCGACATCTATGGTCTGCCGAGCCGCGTGGCCGCAGCCCGCGACGTCAAGTTCGGCAACGGCATCGAGGTTCCGGAGAACAGCGTCGAGTAAGCATCATCCGGATTCACGTTGTGAATCGTCTTGATAATGGGGGAGAGCGTACCGTCGGGACCATCCTGACTGGTAAGCTCTCCCTCAGTCATATCTGCAAGGAGATTTGGAAAAACAATGACCGAGAGCACTACTAATGGTGAGCATCTTGCCCTGTGGGGCGGCCGTTTCAAGTCTGGTCCGTCGCCGGAACTCGCACGGCTGAGCAAGTCCACCCAATTCGACTGGCGACTCGCCGATGACGATATCGCCGGTTCGCGCGCCCATGCCCGTGCACTGGGCCGCGCCGGACTGCTGACCGCCGATGAGCTGCAGCGCATGGAAGACGCCCTTGACGAGCTGCAGCGCCGCGTGGATTCCGGAGCATTCGCTCCGATCGAGGATGACGAGGACGAGGCCACTGCACTCGAACGCGGCCTGCTTCAAATCGCAGGTGACGAACTCGGCGGCAAGCTCCGCGCCGGCCGTTCCCGCAACGATCAGATCGCCGCGCTCATCCGCATGTGGCTGCGCCGCCACAGCCGCATCATCGCCAAAATGCTGCTCGGTCTCGCCGCAACACTGATCGAGCAGTCCGAAAAAGCCGGTCGCACCGTCATGCCGGGACGTACGCATATGCAGCACGCCCAGCCAGTTCTGCTTGCCCACCAGCTCATGGCCCACGTGTGGCCGCTGCTGCGTGACGTGGAACGTCTCGCCGATTGGGATAAGCGCATCGACGCCAGCCCGTACGGCTCCGGTGCCCTCGCCGGCAACACCCTTGGCCTCGAACCGGTGGCTGTGGCCCGTGAGCTGGGCTTCTCCAAGGTGACCGCCAACTCCATCGACGGCACCGCCAGCCGTGATCTGGTCGCCGAATTCGCCTTCATCGCCGCCATGACCGGTGTCGATCTGAGCCGCCTGTCCGAAGAGATCATCATCTGGAACACCCAGGAATTCGCGTTCGTGCGTCTTGATGACGCCTACTCCACCGGCTCGTCCATCATGCCGCAGAAGAAGAATCCGGACATCGCCGAACTCACTCGCGGCAAGTCCGGACGACTCATCGGCGACCTGACTGGCCTGCTCGCCACCTTGAAAGGCCTGCCGACAGCCTACGCGCGCGACCTGCAGGAAGACAAGGAAGCCGTATTCGACCAAGTGGACACGCTTGAAGTGCTGCTGCCGGCATTCACCGGCATGGTCGCCACCATGGTCTTCGACAAGGAACGCCTCGAAGCCGAAGCCCCGACCGGTTTCGCCCTCGCCACCGACATCGCCGAATGGCTCGTCAAGAACGGTGTGCCGTTCCGTCACGCGCACGAGCTTTCCGGCGCATGCGTCAAGATTGCCGAAGACCGCGGCCAGGAGCTGTGGGATTTGACCGACGAGGACTTCATCAACGTGTTCAAGGACTTCCTGCCGGCGGACAAGGCCCCGCAGGTGCGTGAAGTGCTGTCCACCGAAGGCTCCGTCTCCGCCCGCAACGGCAAGGGAGGCACCTCCCCGCTGCGCGTGCGCGAACAGATCGTTTCCGCCAAGACCACCATCGAGCAGCTACGCGCCTTCGCCAACTCCGTGTCCGACGGTTCCGCATACAAGTCGCCCGAATCCCTGCTCAAGTAATCCCTATTAAGCAAGGAGCAAAAAGCGGTGCTGTTGACGCGCACGCAGATACGACGGCTGGTCTACGCGCACGGCCGGGAGATTCTGGAACATGACCACATGGCCATCGAAAGGGTCTGCTACCAGCATGGCGTGGTCACCACATTCGCCCATTCCATTCGTGTGGCTTGTCTGTCCGTCTGGCTGGCAGACAGACTGCACCTGTGGAATAGGGTTGATCTACGTTCGTTGATTCGCGCCGCTTTGCTCCATGATTACTTCCTTTACGATTGGCATGACTGGGACAACGGCACCCATCGGCTACACGGATTCACACATGGTGAAACGGCCATGCGCAACGCCATACGGGATTTCAAACTCAACCAGATCGAACGGGACAGCATCGAACATCACATGTTCCCATTGACTCCCTATCCGCCGAAGTACATCGAAGGATACCTTGTCACCGCGGCCGACAAAATCAGCGCCACGAAGGAAACGCTCTCTTTCGATCGTTTCGACAAACCCGCATCCGAACAACCGACGGACAGGAGCTGATGGCTGTGGCGCTCACACTCGAATATTTGTTCCTTTGGTTCCTGTTATACGCTTTCATCGGATGGGTGTACGAGTCGGTTCTCGTGTCCGTTTCGGAACGTCGATGGGTCAACCGTGGTTTCCTTAACGGGCCGTTGTGCCCAATTTACGGATGCGGCGCGGTGCTTGCGATCGTGCTGTTGCATGACTTCACGAATCCCATCGAGATTTTCCTTATCTCCTCATTCGGCGCGAGCATACTCGAATACATCACCTCTTGGGGCATGGAAAAGCTGTTCCACGCCAGATGGTGGGATTACAGCCATTACCGATTCAACATCCAAGGCCGCATCTGTCTGCTCGGCGCAATCGTATTCGGATTCGGCGGAGTATTGATCATCGATGTGGTCCAGCCGCAGGTCGAACGGCTCACCGCCATGATTCCGCTGCTTGCCGTGCACGTGATATGCGCGGTCGCCGCCATCGTCGTTATCATCGACACCATCGTCACCGTGGTGGGCATCGTCGGCCTGTCCGAGCGTCTCGCCAAATTCAGCGAAGCGGTGCAGGAGCGTGCGGAGAAGGCCGGAGACTCCTGGCAGTGGGGCAAAGAGGAATTCCGCGAGAGGATGCATGATTTGTCGGAATCGTCGCAGGAACGTGTTGCCAATATGCGTCAGCTTGTCTCTTCCGCGTTGAATTGGCAGCAACGTCGTATGATCCGCTCCTTCCCACGCATGCGTTCCACGGACTCCACCAAATACAGCAAGATCATGGAAACCGTGCGTGAGATGCTGCGCCGAAAGTAAGTTTCCACCGGCCACACGTGTCGTATAGCATGTGTCCAAAAACGATTTGCCCCGCCAACCTGCGTTGCGCACGCTGACGGGCAAAATCCCTTTATGCATCACATCGGATAGGGGCTACGATACTTGCGATGTGGCCGACCCCTTGTAATCGGTGATGCCGGCACCAATGTTCGGATGCTGCGCCGAATACGCCTGGTCCACACAGTAGAACGCCAGAAGCACGACGGCCACAACGGTGAGCTTTCTTGTATCGATACGACTCAGCAAGTTGTCCAATGCAGGAGCCAGCAGATACACGATCGCCAAACCGCCCAAACCAAACGTCAGCAGACCCTCGGCACAGATACGACCATTGAGATTGAGAAAATAACCGGTGTAATCCCACCAGCGTTGTCCTCCGTGGGTCTTCTCCAGATACCAGGACGAGAAGTACTCCAACCCGCCACACAAGACCATGGCGGCCAGGAACTCGAACAAGGGCTTCTTCCTCAACTTCTTCAGCAGAATAAGGATAATCACTCCGCCGGTGCCATAGATCGGCAGCCATGGCCCATGCAGCGTGCCACGATTCACGAACGTTCCTTCGGAAATGAAGGCGAGGCTCACCTCCCATACCCATCCCACGAAACAGAAGATGAAGAACATCATGACCAGATTGACCAACGAATAGCTGCGATCGGAGCTGACGGTGCGGGATTCGCGGAACCGGAACGCCATCGGCGCCGGAGCCAGACGACCAGGATAGATAGCGCCGTCCAGAATCTCCCTGCCGGTATCGATCTGGTGCAGTTGCTCGCGATACTCCTCATACTTGGTCACCGACCGCGCATGCAGGATACGCACGCCCAACCATTCGGACAGGAACCCGACGAAACCGTTCGGCTTGTCCACCGGAACAAGATTGCTGGACAACTGCTCCACCGTTTCGGCAACATCACCATACGCGGCATGCAATGTCTCAGCGGAGGCCTTGCTGTACAGGTATTCGTCGCTGAGCAGCTCGCTTCCCTCCAATCCCGAATCCTTGGACAATCCGCGCACATGCACGTAATATTCGACGAAAAACGTCGCGTTATAGCCGTTGGAATAGAAGATGCCGCTCAAGCCGAGCGTGAACAGATTGAGCAGCCACCAGCCAAGGAACGACAGGTCGGCCACGAAACACTCCCACTTGTGACCCTTCATCATGCGCCTGGACAGGCTGATGGCCTCCCGTGCCCCGATATTCGGATTTTCGGCGACGATGTAGGGGTGTTGCCTGCTACCGAACTGTTTTGTTTTTTTAAGTAATCCTATGTTATAATAAGTCTCATGTTGGTAAAGGAATGGGCCAGACTGGAAGGATTGCATCCGCAGACCGTGTGGAAATGGTGCCGTCAGGGCACCATGCCCGTTCCTGTGGAGCAGACGCCGACCGGCATGTGGCTCATCCACGACCCGAAATACGAGACCGCATCGCAGCCGAATCCCGCGGACACTCGCACCGTCTGCTACGCGCGAGTATCCAGCGGCGGACAGAAGGACGATTTGCAACGTCAGGCCGACCGGTTGAAGGCGTTCGCTCTTAGCATGGGCGTCGAGAAGCCCGAGGTGGTCACAGAGACGGGTTCCGGCATGAACGACAAGCGACGCAAGCTCAACCGGCTATTGTCCGACCCGACCGTCGGCACGATAATCGTGGAGCATCGCGACCGGCTCGCCCGTATGAACGCGGGCTTGGTGGAGAGCGCGTTGAAGGCGCAGGGGCGCCGAATCATCGTGGTGGATGACACGGAGCTGGATGACGATCTGGTGTGCGACATGACCGAGGTGCTGACCTCGTTCTGCGCGAGACTGTACGGACGCCGCGCAGCCAAGCACCGTGCGGAGAAGGCGTTGGAGGCGATGCGCGATGAGCGCGTATGAGGCCGTTAGAATTCGGCTCGACCCAACCCCACGGCAGACACGGCTGTTGGAGTCCCATGCGGGTGGTGCGCGTTTCGCGTACAATCTGATGCTCGCGCACGTCCAGCGCCAAATCTCCTTGGGTGAGAAACCGGACTGGACGTTGTACGCGATGCGCCGCTGGTGGAACGAGTGGAAGGACGAAATCGCCCCGTGGTGGCGAGAGAACAGCAAGGAGGCGTACAGCAGCGCGTTTGAATGGCTGTCCCAAGCGTTGAGGAACTGGTCGGACAGCAGGAAGGGCAGGCGCGCGGGCCGTAGGGTGGGCTGGCCGAAATACAAGTCGAAACGCTCCAGTGTCCCGCGTTTCGCATACACGACCGGCAGCTTCGGCCTTATCGAAGACGACCCGAAGGCGTTGAAACTGCCACGCATCGGACGCGTACACTGCATGGAGAACGCCACCGAACGCGTCCACGGCAGACGAATCGTGCGCATGACCGTCAGTCGCCATGCGGGCTTCTGGTATGCGGCCCTCACCGTCGAACGTCCCACCGAAAGCGTTCCAGCGAAAAACAGAAAACGGAAGAACCGTAATCGTCAGGTCGGCGTGGATTTGGGCGTCAAGACCCTCGCCACCCTATCGGATGGCACCACGTTCCCCAATCCACGCAACTACGTCCGCACGCAACGGGAACTCCGCCACGCCCAACAGTCGTTAAGCCGCCGCGATAGGGGCATGAACCATGGATGCGGGTCGAAACGGTACAACAGGGCGTTGGAGCGTGTGCGCCGAATCCACGCTCGCATAGCCGCTCAACGAGCCGACAACATCAGCAAGCTCACCACGTGGCTTGCCGACAATTATTCCGACATCAGCATCGAAGACCTCAACGTGCAAGGCATGAGCCATAACAGGAGGCTTGCCAAACACATACTGGACGCGGACTTCCACGAGTTCCGCCGCCAACTGGAATACAAGACCGCACGCACCGGCACGAGGCTCCATGTCATCGACCGCTGGTATCCAAGCTCGAAGACCTGCTCGAACTGCGGGACGGTGAAAGCCAAACTGCCCCTGTCCGAGCGCGTCTACCATTGCGAGGAGTGCGGACTTGTCATCGACCGCGACCTGAACGCGGCCATCAACATCCAAGTCGCCGGGAGTGCCCCGGAGACGTTAAACGCGCGTGGAGAAAGCGTAAGACATGCCCGCCCCAAAGGCGGGACAACGCGGCATCCGGCGAAACGCGAACCAAGCGGCGGCGAGAGTCGCGTGAGGCTTGGAGCTGGCCTTGGCAACGAGGCCATGCAGATGACTTCGCTCTAGCGACAAGCTAAAACAAAGTCATCTACAACGGCACCATACGGTAGGAATACGGTTTGATGAACGCGCCGATGATGGTGAACGTCCACAGGAACAGGAACACGTTCTCGAGCAGCATCACCTTCGCCATCGACAACCATTTGCGCGTGGTGATCGGGTAGAGGAAACGGCTCACGGGAAGTTTGTCGTAGGTCCGCCCCTCAAGCAGCATGCGCATCATGACCACCCGGTATGTCTGCTGGACGAACAGCCATACGAAAAGGTAAACGGCCAGGGATACGACGATTGGTACGGCCACGGCGACGCCGTCATTATGCACGATGGAATTGGCCGCATCGGCCATCGACAGAATGACCGAACCCGATGAGAACGAGTTGAGCAGAGACGCGAACACGCCGCGTTTACGCCCCATCATGGCATTGGTGTCGTTTTGCACGATCTGCTCCTGATTGTGCTCCACTTGCCTGCGTGCCTGGCTTTCATCGCCGACAAGCAGGTTCTCCAACACTTTCGACACGTTGTCGGATTGCGCTGTGCCATCCTCCTGCACGGTTGCGGACGGGGAACTGGCGTTCACCGACCATGTCGACGAACTGTAGGCGACACCGAACACCGAAGCGAACAGGCAGATGACGACTATCATCCAATAGTGTCTCTTATAGGCTTTCCTTGCATTGGCCTTCATGCCTTTGCGATCCATGCAGGCCTCCCTTCTTCTCGTCGATGAGATTCCATTTTCGATTTTAACCGGCATGTTCCGTGATCGCTTTGATAAAAACATGGGAAACGGCACACGCGGCTGTCTGTGTCTTCTGCGAAACTGTAGGGTGCGTAAAACGCGGTAATGTCCACAATTCGATAGGGAGAAAGCACAGTTATGGCTCACGTCATCGATTTCAAGGAGGCCGGTTTCGATTCCGTCCTCGATGAACTGGAATGGCGCGGGTTGATTTCCCAGTCCACTGACAGGGATCGACTCGCCGAAGCGTTGAACGGAGAGCCCATCACCTATTATTGCGGCTTCGATCCGACCGCCGCCTCCCTGCACATCGGCAACCTCGTTCAGCTCATCAACATGCGCCACCTGCAGGCCGCAGGACACCATCCGATCGCGTTGGTCGGCGGCGCCACCGGCCTGATCGGAGATCCGCGCCAGTCGGGCGAACGCACGCTCAACCCGAAGGACGTCGTGGCCGGCTGGGCCGATCGTCTGAAGAAGCAGATCGGCGGCATCCTCGAGACCGAAGGCAGCAATCCGGTGCGTTTCGTGTCCAACTACGATTGGACCGCTTCGATGAACGTCATCGACTTCCTGCGTGACGTCGGCAAGAACTTCCGTATGGGCACCATGCTCGCCAAGGACACCGTGGCCCGTCGCCTCAACTCCGAGGAAGGCATCTCCTTCACCGAGTTCAGCTACCAAGTGCTTCAGGGCAACGACTTCCTGCACCTGTTCGACGAGTACCATTGCGTGCTGGAGATCGGCGGCTCCGACCAGTGGGGCAACCTCACCTCCGGTCTGGATCTGATCCACAAGGTGCGCGGCGTGGACGTGAACGTGTTCACCAGCCCGATCATCACCGACGCGCAGGGCAAGAAGTTCGGCAAGTCCGAAGGCAACGCCGTCTGGTTGGATGGCACGATGCTCAGCCCCTACAAGTTCTACCAGTTCTGGTTCAACCGTCCCGACAGCGAGATGGAGAACCTGCTCAAGGCGTTCACCTTCCTGCCAAAGGCCGAAATCGAACGGCTTATCGAGGAAAGCAAGACCAATCCGGGCGCGCGTGAGGCGCAGCGCACCCTCGCATGGGAGGTCACCAGCTTCGTGCATGGCGAGGAAGCCACTCGCCAGGCCATCGAAGCTGCCGGCGCGTTGTTCGGACGTGGCGGCGATCTGGCGGACATCGACGAGTCCACGCTTGAGGCCGCTATCGACGGCATGAAGGTCGATGGGGAATTCGCCAAGGTCGCAGCCGGCGACCGTGTGGCCGAGGCTGGTATGAAGGCAGGCCTGTTCAAGTCGATTTCCGAGGCGCGCAAGACCATCAAGTCCGGTGGCGTGTACCTCAACAACACGCGCGTGGAGGATGAGGAACAGACGTTGCAGGACGGTGACTTCCTGCATGGTCGTTTCGTGCTCATCCGCCGCGGTAAGAAGGCGCTCGGCGTCGTCGAACAGGCGTGAGACGCATAGGCAATCGTAAGTAAATAATCGCAAGTATCTCAAGACCAATAAGGAACAGCATGGCAGAAGAACAGCGCGGATCGCGCGGCAAATCCTACGGCAACCACAAGTCCTACGGCTCGGGCAGGCCGGGTAACCGCGGTGGCAAGGGATTCAAGCCGCGCGGCAACGGCGGCAAGTCCTACGGACACAAGTCCGGCGGTTTCCACAACGATGACCGTAAGGGCGGATATCGCAAGGGCAATGGCGGCGGATACCGTCGTGGCGACCGCGATTTCCATCGCGACGGCGAAAGCGAAGGCCAGGAGCGTCGTTTCCACAACGGTCCGCGCAAGTTCAACCGTGATGGCGAGCGTCGTGACGACCGTCGCGGTGGCTATCGTGGCAATCGCGGCGACAATCCGCGCTACCAGCGTGATGGCGAGCGTTCCGGTTTCCGCCATGATGACCGTCGCGATGGCGAGCGTCGCAATTTCCGTCATGACGGTGACCGTCGTGACTTCCGCCGTGACGATGGTGAGCGTCGTGGCGGCCGCAACTTCCACAAGGACGGCGATCGCAGAGACTTCCGCCGCGATGACCGCCGCGGGGAGCGCCGTGATGGCGAGCGTCGTAATTTCCGTCGTGATGACCGTCGTGACGGCGGCCGCAGGGATTTCCGCCGTGACAACCAGCGTCGTGACTTCCACAAGGACCGCGACCAGCGTCCGGAAGGCGAGGAGCGCCGCGAATTCACCCGTGAAGAGAAGATGGAGTACCGCGAGGCGAAGCGTGGTGAATACCTGTCGAAGCCGCGTCGCAATTCCGACGGCACGATGAGCTTCCCGTCGCAAAACCCGTACACGCATCGTCGCCCGGGCGAGCCGAAGATGCCGAAGGGCATCGAGTGGAGCATGCTGTCCACCGATGACCGTGAGCGTCTGCGTGGCCTGTCCAAGGAACATGCGGAGAACATCGGCCTGCACATCCTCGCCGCCTACACGCTTGAGGAAAGGGATCCGGAGCTGGCGCTCGAACACGCCAAGTGGGTGGCGCATCAGGCTTCCCGTATTGATTTCGCGCGTGAGACCCTTGCGTTCGTGGCCTACCGTCAGGGCGATTACAAACTTGCCCTGCGTGAGTTCCGCACCGCGTTCCGCATGAACGGTTTCCTTGACTATCTGCCGTTCATCGCCGACTGCGAGCGTGGTATGGGCGAGCCGAAGAAGGCCATCGAAACCGCCATGAGCGATGACGCGAAGTATCTGCGCGGCGAATCCAAGGCCGAGATGTTCCTCGTGTACGCGGGCGCGCTGGGCGACCTCGAACTGTGGGATAAGGCCATTGAGATCGTGCATACGCTGGGCCGTTCCAAGGGTCTGGCCGGCGAATACCGCATGCGTGCGGTGCAGGCCGAACAGTACTTCCTCGAGCAGGCCGGACGCTCCGATGAGGCCGTGGCCCTCGACCAGCTGCTTGACAAGCTTGAGCTGCAGTACGCCGATGCCGAAGAGGACGAGACCTCCGACGATCTGGTCATCGAATACGACATGCAGGAATTGAACGACGAGCTTATGGACAAGCTCGGCATTTCCGAAGATGACGCCCAGTATGCGCCGGAAGACGAGGATGAGGACGATTCCGAGGCCGTCGACGAGAACGGCGAGACCAACGATGAGACCCAGCTTGATGCCGAAGCGGCCAAGGAAGGCGCCGAGTCCGACGACGAGCCTGCCGGTGACGGCGAAAACGCGGGCGACTCCGAAGACGACCAGACTGAGGATGAGGTCGAATCCGCAGCCGATTCCGACAACGAGTGAGGTGCGGCAAAACAATGCTGAAATCCACAACCCGTCCGCTGAGCGAAGCCTACCAGCTGGCGCTGCTTGATCTTGACGGCGTGGTCTACCGTGGCAAGAATCCGGTGGAACATGCTGCAGAGAGCATCCGCAAGTCCGAAGGCCTCGGCATGACGGTGGAATACACCACCAACAATTCCTCCCGACTGCAATCCGTGGTGGCCGACCAGCTTAAAGGCTTCGACCTTGAAGTCGAACCATGGCAGGTCATCACCTCGTCCGTGGTGGCTGCCCGCATGGTGGCCCGTGCGGTGCCGCAAGGTGCGAAAGTGTTCGTGCTCGGAGCACAGCATCTGCGTGAGGAAGTCGCCAAGCAGGGTCTTGAAGTGGTTGATTCCGCCGAAGACAAGCCGGTCGCGGCCATCCAAGGCTGGTACCCGGACATGTCTTGGAACCAGATGGCGCAAATCGCCTACGCCGTAGAACAGGGCGCCACGTATTTCGTGACCAACCGCGACCTGACCATTCCGCGTGAGCTGGGCATCGCCCCCGGTTGCGGTTCCATGATCATGGCCGTCATCAACGCCACTGGTGTGGAACCGGTTTCGTCCGCAGGCAAGCCGGAATCCGCCATGTACGACGAAGCCCGACTGCTTGCCGCGCATGATGGTGCCGAACCAGTGGCCAAGGAAGCATGCCTCGCCATCGGCGACCGCCTCGATACCGATATCGAAGCCGGCAACCGTGGCGGCTATGATTCCCTGGCCGTGCTGACCGGCGTCACCAATCCGCATGAGCTGATGTTCGCTCCGGAGCATCTGCGTCCGACCTACATCGCCAAGGACCTGACCGGACTTAACGAGCCGGCCCCCGAAGTCGTGCATGAGGCTGGCGCTTGGAGCTGCCGCGACGTGCAGGCGCGCGTCGACGGCGATCGTCTTTACGTCACCGACATCACCAGCGTCGACGGTCTTCGTGCGGCCTGCGCCGCCATGTGGGATGCGGCGGATCGTGGCCACAACGTCGACGGCATGATCGTGCCGGAATTCCGAATCGCCTGATTGCCGCACGTGCGTATGCGCAACATGAATGACGATTCCGGTGCCGTCGTCCGACTCGACATCGCGCTGGTGGAGCGTGGCGTCACGGATAGTCGCTCCAAAGCACAACGGCTGATCGAATCCGGCAAGGTCCGGGTGAACGGCACCGTCGCATCCAAAGCGTCGCTCAAAGTCACGGCCGCCGACACGCTTGATGCCGATCTGGGAGACGATTACGTCTCCCGTGGAGCCTACAAGTTGGTCGGCGCGTTCGACATGTTCTCCCAGACGGGCCTGCGTTCCGCGGAAGGATTCGATTGCCTCGACATCGGCGCGTCCACCGGCGGTTTCTGCGACGTGCTTCTGCGACGCGGTGCCGCGCATGTGATCGCGCTCGACGTGGGGCACGGCCAGCTTGACCCGCGCATCGCAGGCAACGAGCGCATCATCGAAATGAGCGGCGTCAACATCCGCGACGTCGAAGCGGATGATCTGCCGTACCGGCCAAGCATGATCGTATCCGACGTGTCATTCATCTCGTTGACATACGTGATTCCCGTCATCGCGCGCATCGCCGCGCCCGGCGCACACGTCGTGCTGCTGGTCAAACCGCAGTTCGAAGTCGGCAAAGGCAACCTCGGCAAAAACGGCATCGTGGAAAGCGAAACCTTACGCAAACAGGCGCTCGACACCGTCACCGCCTGCGCGAAAGCCAACGGACTGGATGTACGCGCCACGGCGGTCTCACCGATCGAAGGCACGCACGGCAACATCGAGTATCTGCTGTATGCAGTGGCGTAAACCGTTCTCCGCCAATCGATAGCGTAAAAATGAAAGGCCGGCAGCCCATATGAAAAATCCCATATGGACCGCCGGCCTTTTGCATGTTCCGCGGGCCTAGCCCCTCAAAAACTTGTCGATCTGATCCTGCTTGCCCATGATGATGAGCTCGTCGTTACGGTGCATAATCAGCTCTTTCGAACCGTATTCGAATTCCTTGCCCGGCGATTTGACACCGACCACGGTGATGCCGAACCGTTCATGCACGCGCGCATCCTCGATGGAGTAACCGACGACATGCGGGGGAGTGTGGATCTTCACCACGCTGTACGCGCCTTCAAGCTCGATGTAGTCCAGATAGTTGCCGGACACCAAGTGCCCTACGCGTTTGCCGGCATCGGTCTCCGCGTTGATGATGTGGCGTGCCCCGATACGCTGCAGGATGCGGGCGTGTTCCTTGGACACTGACTTGGCCCAGATGTCGGAGATGCCGGCATCAAGCAGATTACCGGCGGTGATGACGGACGCTTCGACGCTGTCGCCGATGGCTACGACCGCCGTGTCGAAATCGGACGCGTTGATCTGCTCCAACGCCATCACGTCGGTCATATCGGCCTGCACGGTGGGGATCTGCGAGGACCAGCGGTTCACCAGTTCGCCGTCCTTGTCGACGGCGAGCACATCCTGTCCCATCGTATCCAATGTGGTGGCTACGGAACTGCCGAAACGGCCGAGTCCTACCACAAGAACGCTTCTGGTGTTGTTAGCCATGATTGTTCGCGTACCTTTCGATGTTCTGTTCCGGATTCAAGTATAGGAAGTTGCGGGTATAGAAACCGTATCGACGAATCCGCTCAGCCGACCACGATCTGCTCGGTGGGGTAGCGGACCGGCTCCACATTGCGCGGCCTGGAGATCGCGTAGGCGATGGTGAGCGGACCGAGCCTGCCGATGAACATGGTCGCGGCGAGAATGTACAGGACCGCTGGACTAGAAGCGCTGGCCACGCCGACCGAATAGCCTCCCAGACCGAACGCCGAGCAGGTGTCGAACAGCGCGTTGCTCAACGAGCAGCCGGTGATGGCCATCAACGCCATGGACACCACGGTGACAAGCATCAGACATGACGTGGTGACGGCCACAGCGGTCATGACGGCTTGCGAATGGATACGACGATGGAACGCGTTGACGTCATGGCGTCCGGTGAACGCGGCACGGCAGGTCAACAGAATCACGGCGAATGTGGTGACGCGGATGCCGCCTGCGGTCGAAGTGCTGCCGCCGCCGATGAACATGACGATGGACAGGAACACCTTCGTCGCGTCGCTCACGCCCGGCATCCATGACAGGTCGAAGCCGGAACTGCGGGGCATGACGGCCGCCACCATCGCATGCCACAACCGCGGTTCCACACCTTCGGTGGCGAACAGCAGTTTGTTGTTCCATTCCATGAGGAGGAACCAGGTGAACGAGGCGAGCACGATGCAGAACGTGGTGGTCAGCGTGAGCTTGGTATGCAGGCTCCAACGCTTCGGCGGACGATGGTTGCGCCATGAGCGCATGAGGTTAAGCAGGACGGGGAAGCCGAGCGTGCCGCAGAACGCGCTGACGAGGATAGGCAGACCGACAGCCCAATTGTTGACATGCAGGCCGGCGCCGTCAGGGGTGAAGCCGGCGTTGTTGTATGCCATGACCGCGAAGAACAACGATTCCCACAGCGTGTGCCGCACATTGCCATGATTGACTTTGTACAGGCCGGGGAACAGCGCCACGAACGTGATGCCTTCGATGGTGAACGCGGTGGCGATGACCACGGTGAGCACGCCCTTGATCTCGCCGAGTTTCGTGGTGCCCAGCTCGTTGGCCGTCAGCAGCTTTTGCGTGGCCTTGAGATGGTGGTTCACGGCCAAGGCGATGAGTGAAGCGAACGTCATGACGCCCAAGCCGCCCATCTGCACGGAGAAGATGAGCACGGCCTGGCCGAAAGCGGACCAATGCGTCGTCGAATTGACGATGGAGATGCCACACGTCGAAATCGCGGAGATCGCGGTGAAGAACGCGGTGGTGAACGTCGTCTTCTCGCCTTTCGGCGTGGCGGCGGGCGTGAGCAGGAGCAGCGTGGACAATGCGCCCAACATCATGAAGTACAGGATGGTCAGACGTCCGGGATGTGTGGTGAGTCTGTGCATTAGGCTGCGCTTGCGCGGCTTGCGCTCCTCTGCCATGGCCTTCTCGAACGTGTCTCCGGAGAACCACCAGGCATAGCCATGTGAGGCCTCGCGATTGGAGGAGGACTCGTCGAAGACGAGGTTGGACATGCTGTTCCTCGCTCCTTGTCTGTATAAACGGTCTTCGTTTCCTTGAGCTATTGTAGACGGTAGTGTGACGAA
>ERZ506427.362-NODE-362-length-26945-cov-7.247453_pt1 | contig 26945 bp, 25 predicted proteins | sample MGYA00513666_ERZ506427 | MGnify/ENA metagenome assembly ERZ506427
GCAGGCCACCACGGCGTCCGGCAGCCTGCCGTTTTTTTCCAGCATCTGGGCGCGGGTTTCCCGGCCGATGACGCTCTGCAGCTTGCGCACCAGGGTGGGGAAGGGATGCGGCCCGGCGGCGGTGCCGAAACAGTAATGGGTGGTCCGCTGGCTGGCGATCCAGGCCCGCAGCGCCTCGTTGATGGCGTCCTTGAGGGTGCTGGTGCCGCTCTGCACGGCATGCACCTCGGCGCCCAGCAGCTTCATCCGCCGGACGTTGGCGGACTGGCGCTCCACATCCTCGCCGCCCATGTAAATGATGCAGTCCATGCCCAGACGCGCGGCGGCCGCCGCTGTGGCCACGCCGTGCTGGCCCGCGCCGGTCTCGGCGATCAGACGCGTTTTGCCCATCTTCTTTGCGAGAAGCGCCTGGCCGAGAACATTATTGATCTTATGTGCCCCGGTGTGGTTTAGATCCTCACGTTTGAGGTAAATTTTTGCACCCCCGAGGTCTTTTGTCATTTTCGCAGCGAAATACAGCCTTGAAGGCCTGCCTGCGTATTCGTTGAAAAGTTGGGTAAGCTCTCTGTTAAATCCGGGATCGTTTTTATAATGGTTATACGCTTCTTCCAGTTCAATGACGGCGTTCATCAGCGTTTCGGGAATATACTGACCGCCGTGAATACCGAAGCGCCCGTTTGGGTTTGTCATAATCCAGCTTCCTTTCTGACAGCGGCAATGAATGCCGCCATTTTTGTTTTATCTTTTACTCCATCGGTTTCAATTCCTGAGCTGACATCCACTGCAAATGGATAGAGTGCTTTAACTGCACTCGCCGCATTGCGGGCATCAAGCCCTCCGGCGAGAAAATACGGTCTTCTGATGCTTTTCACGAACCCCCAATCGAATACTTCCCCCGTACCTGCACCGGAATCAAGAAGGATATAATCCGCCGTACTTTGTTCCGCGATTTTTATATCCTTTACAGTTTTAATGCGAAAAGCCTTGATGATTTTCTTATCCGTGAGCAGCCGCAACTGTGCAATATAATCTTCATCCTCGTCACCGTGAAGCTGTGCTATGTCGATAATGTCATCCTGCAGCAGCTTCGCAATATTTTGCGGATCTTCATTTACAAACACACCGACTGCCTGTATCTCGGACGAAAGCCGGCTTTTCAGCTCTGCCGCTTTTTCGTATGTTACATAACGCCTGCTTTTCGGTGCAAACACGAATCCAATGTAGTCCGGCTTCAATTCGTTTGCATTCTCTATATCACAAGTTCGGGAAAGTCCGCAAAATTTAATCTTCGTCATATTGTACCCCGCAGTTCATCAAGCTTGGTTTTTTTGTCGGGTGCCCGCATAAGGACTTCGCCAATCAAAACAGCATCCACACCGATTTCACGGAGCTTTGATATATCTTCCGCACTGCTTACCCCACTTTCGGAAACAAACAGCATATCACGGGGGATTAGTTCTCTGAGCCTGCGGCTATTGTCCGTATCTACGGAAAAGTCTTTCAGGTTCCGGTTATTGACGCCGACGATGCGTGCTCCTGCATGAAGTGCGGTTTGTACTTCGTTTTCATCATGCGTTTCAACCAATGCGGATAATCCGAGTTCATCACAAATGCTGATATATGATTTGATTTGTTCCTCACTTAAAATAGAACAGATCAGCAGCACCGCCGATGCACCAAGGACCTTTGCCTCGTAGATCATATATTCATCTACTGTGAAGTCCTTCCGCAGACAGGGGATGGATACAGCGGAGGTAATTTCACGGAGGTATTCGTCACTGCCTAAAAACCATTTCGGTTCTGTCAGCACGGAAATACAGTCCGCTCCCGCCGCTTCGTACTCCTTTGCAATTCGCAGATATGGAAAATCGGGAGCGATGAGCCCTTTTGAGGGAGACGCCTTTTTGCACTCACAGATAAAGGAAACCCCCGGCTTTCTCAGTGCGTTTTCAAAAGCAAAGAAGCCTTTGGGGCGGGATAAGGCTTGCCGCCTGATTTCTTCGGGCGGTATTTTCTTTTTCGCCTCAGCCGCACGTTCCCTGGCGTGTTCGGCAAGCTGATCGAGAATGGTCATGCTGTCACCTCCGCCGAATCGGGACGGTTGCTGACTTCGATCAGTTTGTGCAATGTCCCAAGCGCCTTACCGGAATCAATCATCTCTGCGGCAAGTACGATTCCTTCTTTCAGGCTGTCAGCCTTACCGCCTATATAGAGTGCGGCACCAGCATTCATAAGAACAGCATTTCTCTTATGACCCTTTTCACCGTTTAAGATTGCAAGCGTAATTTTAGCATTTTCTTTGGGTGTGCCGCCCTTTAAATCCTCTTTGGTGCAGCATTCAAAACCGAAGTCTTCTGGAGTGATAACGGAGGATTTGAACCAACCGTCTTTAATTTCGCAGATCGTAGTCGGTGCGCTCATGGAAATCTCATCCAGCTTATCCTGGCCGTACACCACCATGCCCCGCTTGATTCCGAGGCTGATCAGAACCTGTGCCAGCGGTTCAACCAGATAATCGTCATACACGCCGAGAAGCTGCATAGAAGGTGTACCTGGATTTGTCAGCGGACCAAGAATGTTGAACACGGTGCGAAAACCAAGTTCCTTGCGGATAGCGCCCACATACTTCATAGATGTATGATACTTCTGTGCGAAGAAAAAGCACATACCAGCATCATTCAAAAGCTCGATACATTTTGCGGGGCTTTGCTGAATGTTTACGCCAAGAGCTTCCAGACAATCTGCCGTTCCGCACTGGGAGGATGCGGCTCTGTTGCCATGCTTTGCGACTTTCATACCGCCTGCGGCTGCAACGAGCGCAGAGGTCGTGGAAATATTGAAGCTGTGCGCATTATCGCCTCCAGTTCCAACGATTTCAAAGAGCTCCATCCCGGTTTCCACCTTGGTAGCATGTGCTCGCATCGCCGCCGCACAACCTGCGATTTCATCTGTTGTTTCCGCTCTGGCGCTTTTGGTAGACAGAGCCGCAAGGAATGCGGCATTCTGTGTCGGGGTGGTTTCACCGCTCATAATTTCGTTCATGACGGTGTATGCCTCATCATAGGTGAGGTCTTCTTTATTTACAATCTTTACAATTGCTTCTTTAATCATGACTCAGATCTCCTTTATGAAATTATACAGCATCTGCTTACCTTCCGGTGTCATAATGGATTCGGGATGGAACTGTACGCCGTAGATCGGATATTCCTTGTGCTGTACCGCCATCACTTCGCCATCGGCGGTGAGGGCAGTGATTTTCAGGCATTTAGGAATCGTGTCGGCATCTGCCGCAAGGGAATGATACCGTGCGACAGGCGCAGCATCAGGACAGCCTTTGAATAACGGGCAATCTGTGTCAAATTTTACATTCGACTGTTTTCCGTGCATTAGTTCCTTTGCATAGGTAACGGTCGTACCGAACGCCGCACAAATTGCCTGATGGCCGAGGCAAACCCCAAGAACAGGGATGTCCCTTGGGGCACCTTCCGTAAGGAAGGTGCCCCAAGGCTTTTGTATTTTAAGCTTAATATAGTTGCATTTAAACGGTATAGCCTGTCGGCTATGCCGTTTTTGCTTTGGTGCGTTCCCGTTCTTCTAAGTGTTCTTGGAACGCTTCTTCCATTTCTTCGGGGCTTAGTTCCCGTAAAATCCCTACGCCGTTGTAGTAAATGTCCATTAGCTGAACACGCTTTCCATCAAGGTATCTCGGTGCATACACGATAATCCTGTCAATAAACTCGTGTATCAGTTCGGGCGTGAGTTCCTTGAGTTCGGTTATCTTCTTTACCTTGTCAATGAATTTTTGCAGGCTCTCGGTCTTGTCCGTTTCGGTTTCGAGATAATTTTCCATTTCGGGAATATCCGCTTTTAGCCTTTGCTGTTCTTCCTCATAAGACATTGAAAAAGTCGCATAGCGTTCATCAGATATTTTACCGATAGCGTTATCCTCATAGATTTTCTGTATCAGACCGTCAATCTCAGCAATACGCTTTTTCGCCTTGTTCAGTTCACGGCGTTTCTGTGCAAGTTCTTTCTTCTTGTCCTCGCTGTAACATTTCATCTGCTTGCGGGCAAACTCTTTTTCAAAGGCTTGCACATTTAAGAGAATTCTCCGCATACTTTCCAATACTGTCTCCGTCACGACTTTTTCTCGGATATAGTGGGCGGAACATACTTCGGAATTTTTACGGTAAGCGGAACAAAAGAAATATGCCTGTTCCCGTTTGTAGTTGTTCGTCACGCTGTAATACAGTTTCTCTCCGCAGTCCGCACAGTAGAGCAGTCCCGAAAACGGACTGACAATTCCGCTTTTGGTCGGTCTGCGGCGGTGCTGTCGGAGTTCCTGCACCAACTCAAATACTTCTCGCTCAATAATGGCAGGGTGGGTATTCGGGAATATTTTCCATTCCTCCTGAGGTCTTTCAATTTTTGTTTTGTTCTTGAACGACTTTGTCGTGCTTCGGAAATTAACCGTATCCCCACAGTATTCCTGCTTTGAGAGAATATCCGCAATGCTTGCCGAACACCAGTTAAACGGTCTTTCAGGCGGTTTACCGCAATTCCTGCCGATACTGTTCCAATACTCCGTAGGTGTCATAACCTTGTCGGCTTTCAGCTTCTTGGCGATCTGCGTCGGTCCGAAACCGTCAACGCATAGTGCAAAAATTCTTCGTACAACTTTGGCAGCTTCCTCATCAATCATCCATTTCTTTTTATCATCGGGATTTTTCATATACCCGAATGGTGGATTTGTTGTTAGAGGGACACCTGACATACCCTTGTTCCTAAAGACATTGCGTACCTTTTGGCTTGTGTTTTTAGCGTGCCATTCGTTGAATAAATCCTGCATCGGAACAAGGTCGCTGATACCCTTTGCAGTGTCGATATTGTCCATTATGGCGATATATCGAACACCCAAACTATCAAAGCCTTCTTCCAATAACTGACCGACAACCAAGCGGTTACGACCAAGACGGGAATGGTCTTTGACAATCAGCGTGCCGATCAAGCCCTTTTCCGCAAGTTCCATTATCTTCGTAAAAGCAGGTCTTGCAAAAGTTGTACCCGACCAACCGTCGTCAACGAATACACGGGGATTTGGAAAGCCATTGTCTTTTACGTATTTCTCAAGTATGGACTGCTGATTTTTAATGCTGCCCGAAGTACCTTCCTGCTCATCGTCACGGGACAGGCGGCAGTACAGGGCAGTTATCTTTTCTGACTGTTTATTCATAGTTCTCCTTTCCGCAGCCAGATATGATAGGATTTGTAGGTGTACCTATGATACCATATCGGCTGTAATTATTCAACGCTTTAATGTGTTAAATTTAATGTTTTCTACTCTTTTTTCAAAACAATGCGTTCCACTTTTTCAGTGATATTCTCGTCTGCATCTTTCTTAAAAAATGTTCTGACAGCATAGAGCGTTCCGTCGATTTCTTTTACAAAGTTCAGCGGCTCAAGGTACATACTCTGCTTAAACCATACTATACGCTCCTCTTTGGTAAGAGTGGCAAGGTGGTCGGTTATCTCGTCAAGCAGCGTGTAAATCTCGCCTGTTCGTTCTATGGTGTTGCCTTCATTATCTACATACATCATCGTTCCCGTTGCTCCTTTCTCTGTGATTTTCTGTTCTGTTCGGCTTCTTTCGCCCTGTATTCGTTGGCATAAAACAGGTCGGTTTTCTCCTGTATTTTAAGAGACCGTTCCTCAATTCCCTTGTTCAGTTTTAATTGCTTTCTGAGTTCTGTTATCCTCTCCGTAACGCCTGACTTTTCTTCCCGCAGCGTTTCTTTTTCGGCGGGTGAGGCTCTGCGAATTTTGTTTTGCAGCTTGGTGCGGTAAGCAATCAGCTTATCCATTTCGTCCTGCAATCTATCCCTGTCCGCATACAGGTCGTCAAAAGTCTCTATGCCGTATTTGCTCATATACCGCACCTGTTCGGACAGCTCCTCCAGCTTCTTTAAATCCTCTTTGAGATAGGGGCTTGTGGGGCGGTAGGCGGTTTTCTTCGGCAGGACGCCTAACAGATAGCAGTAGTGCAGATACAGTCTGTAGATGTGGCTTGTCTTTTGAAACGGCTTGAACCAGTCCCGCAGGCTCTGCGGCATTTGAGGCGGATAGGTGATTGTCGCCCTGCGGTTTCCGAAGGAGGCGTATGCGCCCATTGTTCGCTCAATATTTTCAGGTGTCCATCTTTCATCCAGCGTGTCCAGCCTTGTAAAATGCTCATACTGCGGCAATCGTATCTTCCAATGCTTTCCTGTGAAGTCGGTAATATAGCCTTTCCGTCGCAGATATTCCTCCATATAGTAGGGGCGGCGGCTGAAATTGATGGCTTCTTTTACATCTTCACGGTAAACATTGTACCTTGTTGGTTTGCCGCTTTTCTCGTCCAGCCACACCTGCCTTGACGGCGCTTTATGCGGTTTTTCGATAACCGACAAGCCGTGTTCCCGACAGATTCGGTCGGATACCTCACGGAGTTTTCTTTGCTCTGATTTGGAATAGTTGTATTTCTTTCCGTCCAAAAAGGAAACCGAGTTAAAGCAAAAATGGTTGTGCAAATGGTCTTTATCAAGGTGGGTAGTGACGATGATCTGATACTTTTCTCCCCACATTTCCTTTGCGGTCTGCAAGCCGATTTGGTGCGCCTGTTCGGGTGTAACTTCGCCGTGCTTGAAGCTTTGATAGCCGTGCCATGCGATATATCCGTTTTCCTTGCCGTACCGTTTTTTCGTTAAAATCATCTGTTGCAAGGCAATCTCTTTGAGGCAGTTGATAGCGGAAACATATTCGCCCTGTTCGGTCGCTTCAGGGCGGCTGATATAGGAAAACACATCCCATAACGGCTGCAAGTTCGGATTCTCTGCTCTTGTCTTTTCAGGATTTTCTACATAGGCAATCAGGTCTTTCAGCCTGCCCTCGATATGCCATAAACTTGTCGTTGCCATTATCCTGCCTCCTGTAAATCAAGGATTAGCCTTTCAATTTCCTTACAGATTGCCAAAGCAGACGGCTCGTACTTGGCACATTTCTGAAAGCCGTTATGGACAGAGGAAAGGGTATTCAACAGTTCCCAAAACTCTTTTGTTGGGTTCGGCTTTGGTGTTTTGTCTTTGCAGAGTTGACGGATAAACTCTGCTTGCGACAGTCCGCACACTGCTGCACAGCGTTTCAATTTTTCATTTTCTTCTTCGGTTAAGCGTACTTTGATACGCACTTTTTTATTGTTTTCTTTGTTCAAAATTATCATCTCCGTTCTTGTGTTTTATCTTTTTGCAGGGTTATAGGGCGGCACGCCCTGAGTTAGTCCACACGCTTTCAGGCTGTGGATTTGGATTGTGGGGGTCACAATCCGATGCTCGTTATCCCTGTGGACACACTTTCTCTCCCTTTTTGCCCGTCTGTCTGAATGTCGTTTTTCTGTTCCTTCCCCGGAGTTTCACCGCAGCGTTGTTTCGCTCTGCTTTCCGAGAAAGTTGTCATCGCAAAATCATATCCCATCCAGCCGGTCATTCAGTTGTAATCGGCAAAACAAAAAAGCCGATACACAGAGACATCAAAAATCGGCGGGAGTTTTTCTCTCGCTTCAAAATGATGTTCTATGTAACGGCTTTGAAATTCAAAGACGGGACTGTTTGTTCATCTGTCCACTCACTGACAGTACCAAAAAGCATAGAGTGCACACGGCGGTATTTTCTCTTAGCATACCGCAGACATTGGGCGGCTGTGCCGCACTCCTAATCCAAACATCTTGTATTCAGTTGTAACCTCTTTTAAGGAGATTTTATTATACCAAAACCCTCGTCGAAAATCAAGTTTATAGTGAGGTTCTGTATAGTTTTTGCAAAAGCAGGGCATACTATTTTGTTATACTAACTGCCGAACGCTCCGTTATCGGCAAATATATGTTGAATTTTTTCAAAACTCATTGTAATTATTCCGATAATGTGATATGCTAAATTTATATAAGTAGCCCTCAAATCAGGAGGTATGAAAGATGGAATATTTAACAGTTACACAGGCGGCGGAAAAATGGGGTATCTCTACCCGTCGTGTTCGTTTGCTTTGTGCCAATGGTGAAATTGACGGAGTTATTCGCAAAGGAAAATTATATATGATACCTGCAGAAACAGAAAAACCGTTGGATAAACGAAAATTGCCTAACAAAAGAAAACGCGGCAGATTTGCAGATATACTAACTGAAATTGATATTAAAAAAGTTAAATTTGACGATATGCGTCCGCTTACTGTAGGCGAAACACAGCGTTTGCGTGAGGAATTTATGGTTGACTTCACCTATAATTCAAACGCTATTGAAGGTAACACGCTTACTTTGAAAGAGACCGCTATGGTGCTTGAAGGGATGACCATAGACCGTAAACCCTTGAAAGATCATCTTGAAGCTGTCGGACACCGTGACGCATTCCTTTATATTGAAGATATTGCACAAAACAAGGCAAGATTGAGAGATACGGAAATCAAGGCGATTCATTCGTTGGTACTAATGAATAGACCTGAAGATAAAGGAGTTTACCGTCGTATTCCTGTCACAATTGCAGGTGCATATACCGAACCGGTACAACCATTCCTCATTGAGCCGAAATTGATGGAATTACTTGCCGAAAATGAAGATCGTAAAAAGACAATGCATCCGATTGAACGCATTGCCCGTTTTCATCTCGAATTTGAAGGAATACACCCTTTTATAGACGGTAACGGCAGAACAGGTCGATTGATTTTAAATCTTGAGCTTATTCGTAACGGTTATCCCGCAATCAATGTGAAGTTTACTGACCGTAAACGCTATTATGATGCTTTTGATGCATTTTATCGTGACGGCAAAGCAGACGATATGGTGTTACTTGTTGCAGAGTATGTAAACGAACGCCTTGACCGGTATTTAGAAATTGTGAAAGAGTAATAGTATTAGGAGAAACAAAATGAGTACAAATATATCAAAACAAAAGCGTGAGGACTTGCTGAATAAAATAAAAGAAATCCGAACCTTTATTTCTGCTGCACCACAGGACGAAAACACGGGCAACCTGCTTTCCTATCTTTCCGACCTTGAAAAAGATGTGAATGGTAAGAAATATGGTCTTGTATTTGAGGAGCACCGTGAGGAAATCGACGAAGTGCTGGATACCCATACGCCCGTGCTTACAGAGGATAAAGATTTATTCATCGACAATGGCGGACATATGAATTTTCTCATCGAGGGAGATAATCTTGCTTCTCTGAAATTGCTTGAAAAAACACATAAGGGTAAAATTGATCTCATTTATATTGATCCGCCGTATAATACACTTAATGATGGATTTACCTATTCGGACACTTTGGTTGATGGAAATGATACTTTTAGGCACTCTAAATGGCTTTCTTTTATGCGGGAAAGATTGAATCTCGCTCGTCGTCTTATGTCATATAAAGGTATTATTTTTATAAGTGTTGATGAAAATGAATTTGCACAAATAAAACTAATGTGTGATGAAATATTTAACGAAAGAAATTTTATTGAATGTATTATATGGAATAAACGAGTTCCCAAAAATGACAAAGGTATTGGAAATATTCACGAATACATCTTGACTTATGCTAAAAGTAGTGATTTCAAATATAAATTTATGGTTCTAAAAGATGGGCTGAAAGATATAGAGGATTTACTGCACGAATGCAAAAAAAACAATGTTAGTATAGAAGAAACCGAAGCACGATTAAAAAAATTATATAAAAAGAATAAGTATGATCGTGCAATCACTCTTTATAATGCAGTCGATGAAAATTATAGAGCATGGGGAAAAATCAATATGAGCTGGCCCAATGGTAATACATTTGGTCCTCGTTATGACGTTATTCACCCTACAACTAAAAAAAACGTTCGTGTGCCAGATCGTGGCTGGCGTTGGAATGAAGCATCATTTTTAGCTGCTGTTGACTATGAAAATATTATAGAACGCTTTGATGGTAGTTTTATGTGCGGTAATATATGGTTTTCAAAGGATGAAAATATGCAGCCGAGTTCTATTAAATATTTAGACGATGTGAATCGTATGCTTTTACGTTCAATAATCAGCCTTAAAAGCGATGGTGGTATTGAATTAGAGAAATATTTTGATAAAAAGAGTGTGTTTGCTTATCCAAAATCAGTAGAACTACTGCGTATGCTGGTTGATTCGATTACATACAACAATCAAGATTGTACCGTTTTGGATTTTTTTGCCGGTAGTGGAACAACAGGACATGCTGTAATGAAGTTGAATGCAGAGGATGGCGGGAACCGTAAGTTTATCCTCTGCACCAATAACGAAAACAACATTTGCCGTGACGTTACATACGAGCGCATCAAGCGTGTGATTGACAAAGAAGGATATTCTGCAAGCCTTAAATATTATAAAATCGACTATATTCCTATCTCTGATCGTATGTATTACGAATATGCGGACGAGTTGTTAAAGCATATCCGTGAACTTGTTGAACTTGAAAACGGCGTGAATTTCACAGGCAATGCTGAAATTGCTATTGTGCTGACTGAAGAAGAACTTGATGATTTTATGACAAATATCGAAGCCTACGGCAAGTGCCACAAACTGTATATGGGGCACGATTTGCTGCCCGATGAGGAACAAGAACAGTCCCTTGCTGACCACGGTATCGAAATTAATATCATTCCCGACTATTATTATCAGGATTTACAGGAGGTGTAAGCGGTGCAACTGAAAAACTTTCAATTATCGGCTGTAAAATCGCTTTTTGAGGCGATGGAAAAGCCTGCCCGTGACATTATTCTAAAAAGCCCTACGGGCAGCGGAAAGACAATTATTCTTACATATTTTATGCACCAGTATGTGCAATCCTACTGTCATACCGTATTTGTATGGCTCACCCCCGGCAAGGGCAATTTGGAGGAGCAGAGCAAGGAAAAGATGGATAAGTATATTCACTCTGCTCAGACAAAGCTGCTCTCCGATGTAATGACGGGCGGCTTTGAAGAAAACGATAACTGTTTCATCAACTGGGAAAAGCTAACGAAAAAGGGAAACAACGCCCTGAAAGACAGCGAACGCACCAACTTCTTAGAGCATATTGAACACGCTCTGAACGGCAGTTTGCATTTTGTTGTTATTGTGGACGAAAGCCATCAGAACAACACGGTGAAGGCGGATGAAATCATCCAGTATTTCCATACGGACAAAATCATTCGTTGCTCCGCTACGCCGAAAGGGATTAAAAATGCGGAAATCATAGAAATTCCTGAAGCGGATGTTATTGCAGAGGGACTTATCAAGAAAATGCTTATAATTAATGAGGATTTTCCCCAGCAGGTAGAAATGGAGAATGCAACCAGCTATCTATTAAAACAGGCTTATGCTAAGCAGCGTGAAATCCGTGCGGAGTTTCTTTCCAATGGGAAGGATATTAATCCTTTGATCGTGGTGCAGATTCCAAACAAATCGGAGAAATTGCAGGACGACGTGGAACGCTGGTTTGAAACGCAGGGCGTAACCTATGAAAACGGTCAACTTGCGGTGTGGCTTTCTGATATGCACGAAAACTTGGAGGGCATTGAAAAAATCAATGCTCCCTCTGTTGCTGTTATTATCAAGCAAGCTGTTGCCATGGGATGGGACTGTCCGAGAGCTGCTATTTTGGTAAAGCTCCGTGACAATATGGATGAAACCTTTGAAATTCAGACCATCGGGCGCATTCGCCGTATGCCGGAGGCACACCACTACGGCAAAGATTTGCTGGATAGCTGTTATCTCTACACTTTCGATGAAAGATTCACCGCCGGTGTTAAGTTGAGTCTCGGCAAAGGGGCGTTAGAAGCAGCTACTCTGTTCCTTAAAAATGAGTATAAAGGCATCACCCTGACCTCCGAACAGAGAACAATGGTGACAGATCACCGTAATCCTAAAAAGGCTATGCTCTCTGTAGCAAAGTATTTTGAAGAAAAATTCAAGACTGGATCGAACAAGACGGAGAACAAGGCACGCTTGCAGGCGGCGGGTTTTGAATTTAGCGCTGATATTCTGCGTCACACCCTTTCGGGGGAAACTGCAACCTTGAATTTTGCTTCGGCAGATATGAATACGGTCATCATTACCGAAAGGCTAAATACCCACGATCACGGTCATATGTACCATCAGAAGGTGGGTAAAATCGGTATGGAGATTGGAATGGAATACAGCTATATGAATACGATTATTCGTAAGTTATTTGATCGCAATTTTACATATAGCCGTAAAATCCTCGCAATGGAGCCGAGAGAAGTCTACGCATTTGTTATCAACAACGCCGATCTGCTACGCCATACGGTGCGTGAGGCAATGGCGGCGGAACTTGAACAGCTTACTCTTGATATTAACCAAGTATCTAAGGTGTCGTTCCATATTCCGCAATCCTGCCTGTTTACCTACGACGGTACAGCAAAAACACAGTTGGAAATGAAGAAAAATGTATATCAGGGCTACCTTTCCTCTGCGGAAGTCCGATCATCTTCGGAACGCAAATTCGAGAAATTCTGCGAAAAGTGTGATGCCGTGGAATGGGTATATAAAAATGGTGATAAAGGAAATGAGTATTTGTCCATCGTATATGCAGATAATTCGGGCAAGCAAAAGAATTTTTATCCTGACTATATTATCAGTGTAAACGGTGAAATTTGGGTCGTGGAGACTAAGGGCGGCTTTGACCGTAGTGGCAATAGCCAAGATATTGACATTTTCACGCCGAAAAAATTCGCTGTGCTGAAAGATTATTTGGAACGCTACAGCTTAAATGGTGGCATTGTCCGCTATGATGAAAAAAGTGAAGAACTGTGCATTTGTATGAACAGCTATTCCGAGGATATTAACAGCGATAGTTGGGTTGTGCTGAGTGATATTTTAAAGTGAGGTGAAAGTCTTGAAGATAACTGACCATAGGGTGTTAACCGAGTTTACTCCTGCAAAAGTTCAATTTTTCAGAATTGATTCTGAAGATATTTCAGCAACATTATCAGATATTTTGCGTGCTCTTATGGACTTGTCTTGGCTCAGTAAATTCGATCAAGACTTTGAACAGAAAGCTTTTGCCTCTCGTGCAAAGAAAACTATTGATGATATTAAAGAAAAGTTTGACAAATGCGTTGGTGACAATATCAGCAAAGATGCTGGTGAGTATGTAGTATCTGAATTAGCCAGAGAAACTATGGTATCAAAATTGGACTATTTAGATATTCCTCTTGATGAACTTGTTGGTAAAAAGCGTTCTGGAAATCCTGGGTTTGATTTTCATTCACAGAATAAGATTACGGATACAGTTATTTTCGGTGAAGCGAAATATGTTGCCGCTACAACAGCGTATTCATCGGCATTGCCACAAATCGTCGATTTTATTAAAGATGGAAAAGATGTTGAAGATCTTCCTGAATTAAAACCGTTCTGTACAACGTCAGCTTTGCAAAGGGCAGCCGATGGAAGAAAAGGATTTTCTGCTGCGTTTTCAGCAAAAACTACCAATACAGATAGAATAATCGCTAATATCACGAAGCGCCCGGACTTTCAATCATTACTTCAATATGAAGAACTCATTTTGGTGGCGGTGGACTTATGAATGCTGTTTTAGAAAAGGGCAATATCATTGCCAAAATCCGAAAAGGGGAAGATTTGGAGCAGATTATCGACTATGTCAAATCTGAGATTTATCAAAATGGACCCAATAACTCGCTGGTGTTAGAAATAGTATCATATTTCAAACTGTTCCAACCAGAATTTTTCAAAAAGGACGAGCAAGAAATCATTGCCACGATGGGGCTGTTTTTCAAACAGCCCAAAATCGAAAGTCTTACAGGCTCAGTCTTTGAGATGTATCACCAGCAACTCAAGGATGAATTTGGCAATGACTATACGCCAATGCAAGCAGATATTCTCAAGAAGATACGAAATTTGCAGTATTTCAGCTTTTCGGCACCAACAAGTACGGGGAAATCATTTGTATTTCGACATCTTATTTCTGAATGTTCCAATGATGTGGTTGTCATCGTCCCCTCAAGAGCACTCATTAACGAGTACTACGACCGATTGAACAATCTTGTGGATCGAAAAACTGTAAATGTCCTGACTTTTGTTGATAGGATTAATACAAAACACATTCACAGAAATATTTTCATACTGACACCTGAGCGTGCAAAAGAGCTGTTTAAAAATAAAGATTGGCTAAAAATTGATTTGATTCTGTTTGATGAAGCCCAACTCAGCGATGAGCACTCGGTGCGAGGTCTCTATTTTGATAGTATTGTGCGGCGAGCACTAAAGTATTTTCCTGATGCAAAATTTGTTTTTGCACATCCGTTTGTTGAAAATCCTGAAGCACAATTGCAGAAGAACGGCATTGAAACCATTGATACAACGGCAACATACAGCAATTATGAATTAAAAAATGTAGGACAGATTTTCTATACCCATGACACCACGAACCAAAAATTCTATCATTTCGGGAGTGATTCTGCAACGTTGGGAAAACGAAAATTGGAAGCAAACTTTGATCCCATAGAGTCAGCACTAAAAAAGGGTGGTAGTGTACTGATCTATGTACCAAAGTCACACATTTATAGTAAGCAGATATATGGGCAATTTCAGAAGTATATTTCTATGTGCCAACCAATTAATGATCCTACTGCAATAAAAATGATAGATGAGCTAAAGGAGTATATTGGTGCTTCAACAACTGATAAGTCGTTTTATAACTCTGATATGCTGGAAAAATTAAGATGTGGTATTGTTGTTCATCACGGTTCAATGCCATTGACCGCCCGTTTGATATTAGAGCATTTTACGCAACAGGGCTTCTGTAAAATCTGTTTTGCTACTTCTACACTGGAGCAGGGAATCAATATGCCATTCGATGTGGTTTATCTTGACCGCTTCGAAGAAAGTAAGACACTGTCTGTTAAAAATCTGATTGGTAGAGCCGGTCGATCTACCAACAAACCTGTATTTGATTTTGGTAGCGTCATTTTACGGCCAAATGCAATGAGTAGATTCCGAAAAGTGTACCGCAAGAAAAATACTCTTTCGTCAAAATCTCGATTAGATACAACAGACGATAAAATTGATGGGAAATATGAGGAGTACAAAGAAGCAATCAAAACAGGGGAATTTTCTGACGAGTATAATCTTACAAATAAAGATCTTGAGAAATTAAAGTCAGATAGCGTTACTACGGTAGTCCCTACATTGTTAGATATGATGTTTACTGATGCAGGGTTTGTGTTGCCTAATGCAGTAGCAAAAGAGGTGTATGAGGACTTTCAGTGCTTATACAAGCAGTACTTAGGTCGAGAACTAACCGCAGCAGAAAAATTCGTTTTTGATTCCGCCATCAAAATAATGATCTGGAAAGTGCACGGCAAAACATTTAGTAAGATTTGTCAAGAGAGATATGCATATGTTTCCAATGTTACCCAACGGCGATTATTGTCACGAGCAGGTCAACAAGATCGTGCTGATAGCCTGACAGTTCGATATATTGCAGGTTATAGTGATATTCCTGATAAAGAATTGCGTACTTTCCCCTTATTCCCTGCTGCAACAAAGGGTAAAGATGTCGATTACGACCGTATTGTTTATGATACGTATGATTTTCTCGATAAACTTATAGGGTTTAAGCTGAGCGATTTGTTCTATGCGATTTTCCATCAGTATTATCTTGCGTATCAAGACGATCGTGCTGAAAGATTAGCAAAGTACATCAAATATGGAACGGAAGACTCAACTGAAATATGGATGTTACGATATGGATTTTCTTTCGAAGAAATCGAATGGTTGAAGCCTTGTGTTAAAAGCATTGATCAAACGGAAATTAAATTTAACGAAAAAATTGAAAATCTCAGCGATGCTCAGAAAAGTAGTATTTCAAAATTTATTTTTTAAAATTATATAAGTTTTGAGAACTTATCACAATGTGTAATTGGAACTTAACACAACGGCGGCAGGAATTTCTTCCTGCCGCCGTTCTAAGTTAGTTGTAAATTATATCGTGCTCCACGATTTCTGTTGCTCTGCTTTGGATGTTATTCATTCGTGCAATCCACTCCATTTGATTATTCGCTTTTAGCTGTTCGGTCACACCCTCTCGCTCTGCCAGCTGCTTTATCAGTTGAAACAGCATATCTTCAGCCTGCTTGTTAATGTCAGCAAGGTAACCATACAGCTTACCGCTTGTTAGTAGATTGGTGTAGAACACCTTTCTGTGCTGCTTGATGTACCGTAGACGTCGTTGTCCCCACATACCGATAGAATTTGTTTCATTTTCATCTGGTAGGACAAGGTCGGGTAAATAATAATCGCCTTGTAGAGTGTAACTGATACCTGTTTTTTCATCAATGTAATGCTGTTTCATTTTGTAATCCTCCAATATGATTGATTTTCACCTACAATCCAATCATTCTGACTGATTACAAAAGCCCAAGGGAGACAACTTCCTTACGAAGTGTCTCCCTTGACAAACTATTTTCTTTTCATTATACTGATAAAATCAGAAAGGAGAGAATGTTATGAGATGCCCTCACTGCGGCTGGGAGAACCCCCATGGAAATCATCATTGCGGTAGCTGCGGCGCCGCCCTGCCTGTCAACGGCTTTTACCAACAGCCCTATTCTTCCTATACTCCTTGTCCTTCCCCAATTTCTCCCATGCCAGTTTCTCCGGTTTCCCCCAGCCATCGCTGGGTGGCCTTTGTTCTCTGCTTTTTCTTCGGTATTCTGGGAATCCACCGTTTTTATGTGGGAAAAGTCGGCACGGGACTCCTCTATCTTTTTACCGGCGGCCTTTGCGGCATCGGCTGGCTGATCGATCTTATCATGACCGCATGCGGCAGCTTTACCGACAAAGCCGGTCTGCCTTTGAAATTATAATTCCTTTTCGAGGCCTGCTGTGTGAAGTATTTACTCTTCATCTCTTTTCCTTGCTCTTTTCTTATGAAAACCATCTAAAGCGCGAATTTATGCGCTATGCCTTTAAAAGGCTTTTCAGCGGTAGTTTTTATTTTTCCTTGCGCAGTATCTTGAAACTTATTTTAGGGGGAAAGCTCTATGGAGCCTCAGGCTGTCTGGGCCGTTATCGCAGGCGTTTTGATACTGGCCCTTGGCGTTTTTCTTTTTTGCAGGCCGGAGGCCTTCTGGCGCCTTACCGAACAGTGGAAATCCTACCGCGCCGACGAGCCCTCCGGCCTTTACCGCATCAGCACCAAATTCGGCGGTATTTGTTTTATGGCGGCGGGGGCTTTCATTGCCCTTTTGCCTTTTCTCCTGCGGTAGCACCCATTCTTCTATACGCCCAAGACAGAAATTAATATTGTAATTGAATTTACAGCAGAAGCGCTAGACATACGTTTTTCTGCTGTTTCTTTTTATTTTCGAAGAACTTTAACAATAATAAAAAGGCAGGCAACCCCCGGGAAAAGGAATCGCCGGGACAAAACCTACCCATGAGCGGCGGTGATCCCTGGGACCATCGCCATAGTACTGGAAAGGTGCTGCTTTCGCTTAAGCTTCTAATCCACCCGCCAGCGGTCAGTTTTTTAGGATACACCGCTTCGCGCTGTATCCTACAGGTTTAAGAATAATAAAAAAGCGCGGATCACTATGATCCGCGCTTTCCTACATTTCTTGAATGAAAAGGGACAGCTTATTTGTCCAGTCTGGCTTTCAGGGAATCCAACTGGGCTGCCAGCTGAGCCGGCAGCTTATCGCCGAACTTCTTGTAGAACTCGGTGATGCCCTCGGCTTCCTTCTTCCACTGCTCATTATCCACATAAAGAATGCTCTTCAGGGTTTCGAGGCTGAAGTCCAGGCCCTCCAGGTTGATATCCTCGGCATAAGGAACGTAACCAATGGCGGTTTCCTGCGCGTCCACTTCGCCCTCGCATCTCTTGATGATCCACTCCAGCACACGGAAGTTGTCGCCGAAGCCGGGCCAAATGAAGTGGCCTTCATCGTCGAGACGGAACCAGTTTACATTGAAGATCTTAGGAGCCTTATCGCCCAGCACGTCGCCCATTTCAAACCAGTGCTTGAAATAGTCGCCCATATGGTAGCCGCAGAAGGGCAGCATAGCCATCGGGTCACGGCGGACAACGCCTACGGCGCCGGCAGCGGCGGCGGTGGTCTCAGAGGCCATAATAGAGCCTACGAACACGCCGTTGGCCCAGTCACGGGACTGATATACCAGAGGAGTGGTCTGAGCGCGGCGGCCGCCAAAGATGATGGCGGAAATCGGAACGCCGCTGGTGGAATCGAACTCATCGCTGATACAGGGGCAGTTCTTCGCGGGAGCGGTGAAACGGCTGTTGGGATGGGCGCCCTTTTCCTCAGAGGTCTTGCCGTTCCAGGGCTCGCCCTTCCAGTTGAGAGCGTGCTCAGGCGGATTCTTATCCAGGCCCTCCCACCAAACGGTATTGTCATCCAGATTCTGCACCACGTTGGTAAAGATGGTGCCCTTCTGGGTGGAAATCAAAGCGTTGGGATTGGACTTCATGTTAGTGCCGGGGGCAACGCCGAAGAAGCCGTTCTCCGGGTTGATGGCCCACAGGCGGCCGTCGGGGCCCTTGCGCATCCAAGCGATATCATCGCCAACGGTCCAAACCTTGTAGCCCTTCTTCTTATAGCCCTCCGGCGGAATCAGCATGGCCAGGTTGGTCTTGCCGCAGGCGGACGGGAAGGCGGCGGCCACATACTTCTTCTCGCCCTTGGGATTCTCGATGCCCAGGATCAGCATATGCTCGGCCATCCAGCCCTCGTTTTTGCCCAGGTAAGAGGCGATACGGAGAGCGAAGCACTTTTTGCCCAGCAGAACGTTTCCGCCGTAGCCTGAGTTTACAGAGATAATAGTGTTGTCCTCCGGGAAGTGCATGATATATCTCTTCTCAGCGTCAATGTCGCATTTGCAGTGGAGGCCCTTAACCCAATCGGTGCTGTCGCCCAGGGTATCCCAAACCTTTTGTCCCACTCTGGTCATAATGGCCATGTTCAGCACAACGTAAATAGAATCGGTGAGCTCCACGCCGATTTTGGCCAGAGGAGAACCTACCGGGCCCATGGAATAAGGAATGACATACATGGTGCGGCCCTTGTAGCTGCCGCGGGCGATGTCATACAGCATTTTATAAGCCTTTTCAGGATCCATCCAGTGGTTGGTGGGGCCCGCATCCTCTTCCTTTTTGGAGCAGATCATGGTGCGGTCCTCTACACGGGCCACGTCGTTAACAGCGGTGCGGTGCAGATAGCAGCCAGGCAGCTTCTCCTGATTCAGCTTATGCATTTCGCCAGTGGAACAAGCTTCGGCACGCAGGGCCTCCAGCTGCTCCTCGGAACCGTCAATCCATACCAGCTTGTCGGGCTGCACGAGCTCTTTCATCTCGTCAATCCAAGCAAGAACAGACTTGTTTGTTGTCATAATTGTTTCCCCTTTCCGCCCCAATGGGCACGTGGAATGTTCTTACACTTATGGTTCCACATAATTTGGTACTATTATACACGATTACCAGAAATTTATCAATGACTAATCTGTGAATTTCTTGTCAAAATCCAGTGCGTTTTTTGAAGCCTCTCACAAAAATTCCTGCAAAAATCGCCTCGTTAAAAGAAAAATCAACCCTCAATGGACATTGTAGCGCAGGCGTTTAAATTTAATCCTGCTCGGTTTCCCGCTTTCCACTCGTAAAAGCCCTGGGCTCCCACCATGGCGGCGTTGTCTCCGCACAGCTCCTTGGGCGGCATATAAAGCTTCCAGCCCTTCTCCCCGCATAGAGCCTCCAGACGGCTCCGCAGCAAGGAATTGGCGGAAACCCCTCCTGCGGTCACCAGGGTCGTGCAGTGAAAATCCTCAGCCGCTTTTTGAAAATTCTGCACCAGACAGTCCACAACAGCTTTTCGGAAGGAGGCCGCCAGATCGGCCACCGGCAGTTCCACGCCCTTTTGGGACGCGTTGTGAATCTGGTTAATCACCGCGGTTTTCAGGCCGGAAAAGCTGAAGTCGTATTCCGCCCCGTCCACTCTGGGCCTGGGGAACGCGAAGGCGCTGTCTCCGCCCTCCTCCGCGATCCGGTCCAAATGAATCCCGCCGGGATAGGGCATCCCCATAGCCCGGGCCGCCTTGTCAAAGGCCTCTCCCGCAGCATCGTCCCGGGTTCTGCCAATAATCCGCATTTTAGTGTAATCCGCCACCTCTACAATGTGGCTGTGGCCGCCGGACACCACCAGACAAAGAAAGGGAGGCTTTAATTCCGGATGCGCCAGATAATTAGCGGCGATGTGGGAACGCAAATGGTGTACCGGAATCAAGGGCAGGCCTGCCGCCATAGACAGCCCCTTGGCGAAATTCACCCCCACCAGCAGGGCGCCGATCAGCCCTGGGGCATGGGTCACCGCCACGGCATCCACCTCCCCTAGCGTAAGGCGCGCTTGATCCAGGGCCTCCTGAACCACTCCCACAATCGCTTCGGCGTGCCTGCGGGAAGCGATCTCCGGCACCACGCCGCCGTACAGCTTATGCTCCTCCACCTGGGAGGCCACCACGCTGGAAAGGACATTTCTTCCGTCCTCCACCACCGCGGCGGCGGTCTCGTCGCAGGAGCTTTCAATAGCCAATATTCTCATAACGATCCTCCAAACCGTTTGGTATAGATCTCCCCGTCCTCCCTGGGGTTCGTATAAAAGCCGGGACGCGCGCCGATATGAACGTACCCCTCCGACTCGTAAAGCCTTCTGGCCGGCAGGTTGCTTGTCCGCACCTCTAAGGAGAGAAACTCCAGCTTCTCCTTCTCCGCGATTTCCGCCCCGGCCCTCAGCAAAGCCCGGGCTACCCCTTGCCGGCGAAAGGCCGGGGCCACCGCAAGATTGGCGATGTAGCCCTCACCGCAGACAGCGTGAAGGCCCAGATAGCCCGCCATGGCTTCTCCAGACACCGCCGCCAGGAACCGGGCGTTGGGATTGGTTAGCTCCGCCCGCAGCCCTTCCAGAGACCACGGATCGGAAAAGCATTCCCTTTCCAGCTGAGCCGCCTGGGCCAGGTGCCTCTCCGCCAGGGGCTCAATGATGATTTTAACACTCATTTCCGGATAAACCTGCAAAGCCTTTGGAACAGCACCTGAAGCTGCCGCCAAATCTGATCCCGGCACTGCCGGAATTCATCCAGATCCGTTCCGTAAGGGTCTTTGATTTCTTCCTCTCCTAATAAATAAAGCTTATCCTCCGGCACGCCGGCCTGCTTCAGCACATAGGCTTGAGTCTCCGTCATGACCACGAAGGCGTCGAAAATATCCAGATCCTTCAGGCTGGACAGGTTTCTCGCCTTATGGCCGCTGATATCCACGCCGATTTCCCGGCAGACAGCCACCGCGTTTTCCGGAGGCCGCTTTCCTTCTTTGGCGGCCAGTCCGAAGCTTAAGCAAAACACGGACTCCTCCAGCCCGTTTTCCTCAATCATTTTCCGGAACATCCCCTCCGCCATCGGGCTTCGGCAAATGTTGGCCGTACAGACAAATACGATCTTCATGATAATAGTGATCCCTCTATGTATTCAGCGGGCCTTCCGCCCGCCGTTATTTTATCAGCCCTTGGCGTCATACCAGGTTTTTCCAACGCTGGCCTCCGCTACCATAGGCACGGTCAGGGAGACCGCCCCCTCCATCTCCTCGGTGAGAATCCGGGCTGCCTGCTCCGCCTCATCCTCCGGCGCCTCCACGATCAGCTCGTCGTGAACCTGCAAAATCAGCCGGGCTCTCATATTTTCCCGCTTCAGCCGCCGGTCCACCCGGACCATAGCGATTTTGATAATATCCGCGGCGGTGCCCTGGATGGGCATATTTCGGGCTACCCGCTCTCCGAAGGCCCGCAGATTGAAATTGGAGGCAGTCAGCTCCGGCAGGTAGCGGCGGCGGTGGAACAGGGTTTCCACATAGCCGTCCTCCTTAGCCTTTTCCACCACTTCCTTCATATACCGGTCCACACCGGAATACAGGGTAAGGTAATCGTCGATATACCGCTGGGCCTCTTTCCTGGAAACGTTGATATCCTTGGACAGAGAAAACGCGCCGATGCCGTAAACAATGCCGAAGTTCACCGCCTTGGCCCGGCTTCTCATCAGGGGCGTCACCATCTCCGGGGGCATTCCGAACACCTGGGAGGCGGTGATGGTGTGGATATCCTCCTTGTCCTGAAAGGCCTTGATCATATTCTCGTCATGGGCGATATGGGCCAGCACCCGCAGCTCGATCTGGGAGTAATCCGCGTCCACCAGCACCCAGCCCTCCTTGGCCAGGAAAAATTTCCGCAGCTCCCGGCCCAGCTCGGTGCGGACAGGGATATTCTGCAAATTGGGCTCGGTGGAGCTGATGCGGCCGGTTCTCGTCTCCGTTTGGTTAAAATTCGAATGAATCCTTCCATCCGGGCCGATGACCTTGAGCATCCCCTCGCAGTAGGTGGATTTCAGCTTGGTCAATGTGCGGTAATGGAGCACCAGCTCTACCGCAGGATGGTCGTAGCGAAGCTTTTCCAGGATTTCCGCGTTGGTGGAATAGCCGGTTTTTGTCTTTTTCCCCGAGGGCAGCCCCAGCTTGACGAACAGGGCATCCCCAAGCTGCTTGGGAGAATTGATATTGAACTCGTAGCCAACTTCCTCATAAATCTGCTTTTGCAAGGCCTCGATTTCCGTTTCCAAACGCTCTCCGTACACCCGGATGCTTTCGCCATCCACCAAAAAGCCGATATTCTCCATGCGGGCCAGCACCTGAGCCAGAGGAATCTCCATCTCCTCCAGCAGCTTCTGCTGGCCGTTGGCCAGCAGGCTGGCCGCCTGCCAATTTTTTACCCGTGGCAGCACCGCCGCCTGCCAGGCGGTTTCGTTTTCCAGCTTCGGGGCGGCGGTTCCCGCCTCCTCCTGAAGCCGCTTCAGGGAATAGTCAGAGGCGTTGGGATTCAGCAGATAGGCCGCCAGCATAGCGTCATAGCTGACCCGGGCCTCCCCGCCCATCCAATCCAGCCATGCGAACAGCGGCTTGGAATTGTGTACGCACAAGCTCATACCTTCCAGGCTGCAAAGCCCCATAACCGCTTTCTCCGCGCCCTCCGTCACCAAATGGACGGTATCGCTTTTCAAAAAGGCGCATTGAGTAATCTCACCTTCTTCGCCATAGGCAAGGGCGAGGCAGACCTCCGGCTCTTCTTCGGCGGCTTTTAAAAAGGCCTCCGGCGATTCTTCCGTTACCGTCAGTTCCCCGCCGGCCCGGGCCTCCTCCACAGGCTCGTCACCCTCCCGGCGCAGGCCCATTTTATCGATCAGAGAGAAAAACTCCAGCTTGGCCATCAGCCGCAGAGCTTCCTTCCGGTCGCCCTCCCCCAGCCGGTAATCCTCCAAATTGAGATCCACCGGGGCATCGGTGCGGATGGTTCCCAGCATCCGGCTGAGCCGGGCGCTTTCCTCCCCCGCTTTCAGCTTGGTTCTCAGGCCCTCTTTGATCTCCAGTTCGTCGATATGGTCGTACAGATACTGGACGCTGTGGTACCTTTGGATCAGCTCCGCCGCGCCCTTCTGCCCGATCCCCTTTACCCCGGGGATACAGTCGGAGGAATCCCCCTGGATCGCCTTGATCTCAATAAGCTCCTTCGGGGTCACGCCGTAGACCTCCATGATTTTGGCCTCGTCGTACAGGGTGACCTCGGGCCGGCCCATTTTGGTAGCCGCCAGCCGCACCGTCACAGCGGGGGACACCAGCTGAAGGCTGTCCCTGTCTCCGGTGGCAATGACGCAGTCATTCCCTGTTCTTTCCGCCTGGGCGGCCAGGGTTCCCAAAATATCGTCCGCCTCAAAGCCCGGACATTCCACCAGCCGGTAGCCTAAAGCCGTCAGCAGCTCTTTCAGGATGGGCAGCTGCTGGGCAAGCTCAGGGGGCATTCCGCGGCGGTTGGCCTTGTAGCCGTCATAGGCTTTATGGCGGAAGGTTGGCTCCTTCCGGTCAAAGGCCACAGCCACCGCGTTGGGGTCCACCTCATCCCGCAGTCTTTGCAGCATGGTCAAAAAACCGTAAATACCGTTGGTATATAATCCTTCTTTGGTGGTCAGCACCTTGATGCCGTAAAACGCCCGGTTCAAAATGCTGTTGCCATCCAGAATCAATAATTTCATAGCTTCCTCCAAGGGAGTGATTTCTCAGCGTCCAGAAAACGCCTAGTATATTATATCACCAAATCCCCTGGAACATAAAGGCATAAATGTGAATTTTTCAGAATTTAAAGGAACCAGCGGATTTCACTGATTTTCCGGCAAACAGGCTGAAAAAAAGCCTTGGATATGCTATACTAATAAGGCGGCCTTGTCAGGGCGCTCATGTCTATTTCATCGTATCTATAAAATTCGCATCTGGTAAAAATGAAGCATTGCCCTCTTGAAAGCGGTCCTTCCCCAGCGCAAGGGGAAAACGCCGGCATCGGGCTTCAGGGCTGCGAATGGTTCAAGGGATGCCTTCCGCCAAATACAGGCAAGCGGCAAACGCTCCGCCTCGCTGTCTAAGCGCCAGAAGCTAAAGCCCGGAGCCCTTTCTGGGCTTTCCCCTTTCGCTCCGCCGGCGGACAGGGCTGTCTTCAGCACCGGGCGGCTTAAGCCGTCCCGGCCTTGAAAGGAGTTTTCTTATGGTACAAATCGGAAGCGTGACAATAAAAGGCCCCGCCGTGCTGGCCCCAATGGCGGGAACAGCGGACAGGGCCTTTCGGGAAATCTGCGCGTCCTTCGGCGCCGCTTACGTGATCAGCGAGATGGTCAGCGCCAAGGCGCTGACCTATGGCGACAAAAAGTCCAGAGAACTGATGGAGCTTTCCTCTCAGGAACGGCCGGCGGCTATCCAGCTGTTCGGCGACGACCCCCAGACCATGGCGGAGGCCGCCGTCCTTGCTTTGGAGTACCAGCCTGAAATCATCGATCTGAATATGGGCTGTCCCGCACCGAAGATCACATCCAACGGCTGTGGCAGCGCCCTGATGAAAAAACCGGCGCTGTGCGGCCGGATTGTGGAAGCGGTAAAAAAAGCCGTACCCGTACCGGTAACGGTGAAGATTCGGAAGGGCTGGGACACCCGCACAGTCAACGCCGTGGAAGTGGCGAAGATCTGTGAAAACGCGGGAGCCGACGCTATTGCCGTTCACGGCAGGACCCGCGAGCAGATGTACGCTCCCTCCGCGGACTGGGAAAGCATCCGGCAGGTAAAGGAGGCGGTGTCAATTCCCGTGATCGGAAACGGAGACGTTTTCACCGCCGAGGACGCTGCCGCCATGCTGGAGCAGACCGGCTGCGATCTGGTGATGATTGGCCGGGGCGCCTTAGGAAACCCTTGGATTTTCCAGCAGGTCAACGCCTGGCTCGGTTCCCAGGTTCAGCTGCCCGCTCCGGGGCCGGCGGAAAAAATGTACGGTATGCTGAGGCACATCAGGCTTTTATGCGATTATAAAGGAGAAGAGCACGGCATGCGGGAGGCCCGGAAGCACGCCGGCTGGTATTTGAAGGGGCTGAAGGGCGCGGCAGGCTTTCGGCGGGAGGCTGGTTCTCTAAAAGCCTATTCCGATCTGGAAAGCCTTTGCCGAAAGGTATTAGAGGAAAATCAGCAGGACAAAAAAGAGGTTTTTTGTTGATGGAACAAGAGAAGCCGAATCATCGGATAAAAATAGTACCGCTGCGGAATCGGCCTGGGCTGTGCGGCCCCGCGGCAGCATGGTTCAGCGGCAAATGGGGAATTCCGGAGGCTGAGTACCGCCGGAGCATGGAGGGCATGCTCCAAAAAAGCGCAGCGGTTCCCCAGTGGTATGTAACCCTCGGCGGGCAAGGGGAAATCCTCGCCGGCGCCGGGGTCATTGAAAACGATTTTCACAACCGGAAGGATCTTTCCCCTAATTTATGCGCTTTGTTTGTAGAGGCTCCCTGCCGCTGCCAGGGGGTCGCAGGAATGCTTCTCGACTTCATAAGAAAGGATCTGGGAAAGCTGGGAATCCCTGTTTTATATCTGGTCACAGGCCATACTGGCTTCTATGAAAAATACGGCTGGCGCTTTGTCACCATGGCTATGGGCGACGATCAGCAGCCGCTCCGGCTGTATCAGTCACCCGCTTTTTCACCGTCCCCGCCCTCCGCTTTGCGCTGACCTCAGCACGGATCTCAGATTTTTCGGCCTTCCATGATCTAGGTTTTTTCCTGGAGCATTCTCACCAATTCCTCCACCAGCCTTCTCTGCTGGCGGGTTAAGCCCTCCACAGAAATCATTTCCTCGTCGTCAAGTCCCAGAAGATAATCGGTGGAAACCCGGTAAAGCCCCGCCAGCTTAATTAAGACATCCTGCGATGGCGTTTTTACGTTGTTCTCATAGCCGCTGATACTGGTTTTTGAAAGATTCAGACGGTTGGCTACTTGAGTTTGGGTTAAATGGTGCTGCTGCCTGAGATTTTTTAACCGATATCCGAAATCAAATACCATACAGGAATTCCCCTTTAATGCAAATTTTTCCTATTTTACAACATAAGTGTAAACGAAACTGATACACTTAAAGGGTACTTATTAGAGAAATATGACGACTAAAAGTTTACATTCCCTTGCCGTTATGCTATTATTATGATATATGATAAAATGACGCTACAGATTCGGCAGGGGGGGAACTGATATGTCCGGAAGGCTATTGGAAAAATTGGCGAAAGAGGAGCATTGCTTCATCTCCGACTTAAACCGCGCCTGCGACTATGAGGAAATCATCCGTTATTTAAAGGGACTGGATCTCTCCCAGTATAGTTTAGAGGAATGCTCCTACGCTTTCTCCTATATTTTCCAGGAAACGCTGCTGTTTAATTCCTACGAACAGGTTGACGATTTTTTAAGCTCAAAACAGTAAAAGATAAAAAAGCCTCCGGGGGAAGCGGCGCTTCCCCC
>ERZ506427.371-NODE-371-length-26547-cov-8.731391_pt1 | contig 26547 bp, 21 predicted proteins | sample MGYA00513666_ERZ506427 | MGnify/ENA metagenome assembly ERZ506427
CCGCTACGCCGCCCTCATTCGGATAAAATCTCCCACAAACTGAGACTCGCAGCTCGCGAAAAGCCTTTTTCAGACACGCTCTAGGGAATGTGCTTCGTGAATTGATTCCTGTAAATTTGATCCTTTTCTTCATTTTTATCAATGTAGGATTCGTTTTACTGAGAAAATGCTATATATTCGCGCTTGTAAGAGAATAGAACTTTTGATAGAATAAATATGTTAAAATGTTTATTATTATCAGGAAGGAGCTACATAGGTGATGGTTATAAATTACAATGTCCAAGTAAGTCTGAACTGTGTACTTTTTCCTCAAAAAGAATATAGAAAATGCAGAGATTGAAACCATTTTCAACTACTGAATATGTAGCTGGGAATGGCTTTTTGTAGTACTGGAATATTCATGAAAACAGATGCATATACAAAAAGACACTTGACAGACAGATAAGGAGAAAAAGGATAATGAGAGCAGAGCATGAGTTGACGGGATTTCCGTCCGTAGATAAGCCGTGGTTGAAATATTACAGTGAAGAAGCAATTCGGGAAAAGCTTCCAGAATGTACAATGTATGATTTGATATACCAAGAAAATCAATCAAACTTAAGTCATACAGCGCTGAATTATTTTGGAAAAAAGATTAGTTATAAACTTTTTTTTGAAAAAGTAAATGAATTTGCAAAAGCATTTCAAGCTTGCGGAATAAAAAAAGAGGATGTTGTTACGATTATGTCACTTCATACTCCGGAGACAATTTACAGTATATATGCTTTAAACCAACTTGGAGCAATTGTAAATTTGATTTATTTGACATTGAATGCAGAAGAGATATTAAAGCAAACAGACGAAGTGGGTTCTAAAATGTTTTTATATCTTGAGAACGTTCAAGATAAAGTAAAAGAGATTAAATCCAAAATGAAAGCAGAACAAATTATATGTCTCCCAATTTGGAATTCCATGCCATTTCCATTAAAACAGATTGTAAAACAGAAAAGCTGCCGAGACAACAGTCTGGATAAGTTCCTAAAAAAAGGGTCAAAGGAAATAGTTCTTAAAAAAGAAAGATATCAGCCGAATATGCCTGCTGTTATTGTGTATACAAGTGGCACTACAGGTGAACCGAAAGGGGTATTGCATACGAATGATAGCTTAAATGCAGTGGCTTTTCAGTATAAATTAGCAGATATGGGATTAACGACAAATTCGCGAGTATTAAATGCAATTCCGCCATTCTTAGGATTTGGAATTACTGTTGGAATTCATACACAACTTGTTTTGGGATTGGAGGGGATTCTGCAGATTGACCCGAATGCAGATGCTGTTGCTAAAGCTATGATGAAAAAGAAGCCAGAACATATGATTATAGGACCAGCTTTTATTTCTGCGATTATGAAATCATGTAAAGGCAATATGAGATGGTTAAAAACATTAGCTGGTGGCGGTGGCGCAATTTCTGATGAAGAAGAAAAAAAGCTGAATGAGATTCTTGCCAAGTGTCATGCTACAGTGGAGTATACAGTAGGATATGGAATGACAGAATTAGGAGCAACAGTTTGTACCAATATGAATCGGTGTAATCAGTCAGGTTCTTTAGGAATTCCGCTTCCAAAGGTAAATGTGAAAATCATCAATCCGGAAACTGAAGAAGAACTAGGCTATGGAGAAAAGGGAGAAATCTGCTTTTCATCACCTAGTATAATGCAGGAATATGTGAAAGATATAAAAGAGACAGAAAAAGCAATCTGGATTAAAAATGGAGAGAAGTGGATTCATACAGGTGATTTGGGATATGTAGAAAAAGATGGATTCCTATATTTTGCAGGAAGAATAAAAAGAATATATATCACCAGAGGAGCAGATGGAATTGTTTATAAATTATTTCCAGACCGAATTGAGAATGTATTGAAAAAATGTAAAGGGATAAATCAGGCAGCAGTGAATGTCGTTGAAGATGAAAAAAGAGTTCATGTTGCCAGAGCATATATAGTACTTGAAGATGATCAAAAATGTGATATGAATCGAATGGCAGATACGTTGAGAAAAGAATTGCCAGAATATGCAGTCCCGGGGGAAATTAATATAATTGAAAAAATGCCAGTAACGCAAAGCGGAAAAGTAGATTATAGATCACTGGAATATATGCAATAATTGAAAAAGTAAGATACAGGAGATTAAGAATAATGGATGAACTCATAGAAAAATTAAGTTTATATGATTGTTTGGTAAGATTAATTACAGGTGGACTTGTGATTCTGATAACATATTATTCTGGCCTTGTAGATACATTTTGGGAGGTTGGAGATAGTTCTATTATTGTCTTTGGCTTTTGCTCATATGGAGTTGGAATGATATTGGAAGAAGTATCTTATATGCTGAAGATGCGTAGGAAAAACAACAGAAATGAGACATGCGTAGAGAACAATGAAGAATGGAACAAGAAAAAAGGAATATTGCTTAGAGATAATAAAGAATATATATCGGACGAACCTTTAGCACATAAAGTAATGGCTGACTCGATAGAAATCGCAAGTGTTTTGATTATTTTGTGGAAAGTAATAAATACTGTTTATATCAATTTGGTTTGCAAGCACAAAGTAAATATATTAGGTGTGAGTGTTAATTTAGCAGTACTGGGCGTAATAGTTGTAATTATGGATTATAGGAAAAGACATTATAAAAAACATAGAGAAGAAAGAATTCAGAATTATTGCGATGCAAAAAGCTGCGCTGATGAAGAAACAAAGGATAGTAATGAAGAAAATAGATGAAACATTATAAAAATTTATTTATCAACCAACTGAATACAAAAGATGTAGACCATTTTACCACTGACACTGGTCTTTTCCTGAGGCGAAAGACAAACGGAGCTTTCCGTAAACTATGCAATATTTTTACAAATGCAACGATTATAAGGGAAGATACACCGGATTACGCCAATGATGAAGAGTATTACGGAAATCTGAAACCAGACAGAATACCTTTATCGAATTACCCACTGTCAACGAAAAAGAATGCTAACAATATTGTTGTCGAGCGATATCCGAAGCTGGATAAAGATGAAAGTTATATTTTTGTGGGAACTCATGTCTGTCCGGAAGATATTGAAACTATGCTAAACATTATCGACCGTAATGCGTATCTGATACTGGGATCTGTGGAAACATTGAATTATAACCCAGAGGCATATCTTTCCTGGCTGAATGGAATGATTGTTTTCGGGGTATTGAATCAGAAAGAGAGAAGTGCGCTTCCTGCAAAAATGGAACGTGTATTACATACACAAAGCATTCTGATATTCCCGGAGGGTTCGCACAATTATGATTTAAACAGATTGATAAAACCACTCTATGACGGTCCGGTGAATCTGGCATTAAAGACCGGAAAAAAGATTGTTCCGGTTGCCCTGGTAAAAGATTATGAGAATAACGTGGCATATCTGGATGTCGGGAATCCGATAGATGTAAAAAATCTTGATTTGAACATACAGGATTATTATCCGGGAAAAGAAGAGAGTGAAAAATACCGGATAAAATCCATGAGCAGCTATGTACGGGATCAGATGGCAACAGCAGTTTACCATATGATGGAACGTCATCTTGTTACGATGAAAAGAAATGAATATGGAGATATTGGACAATATTTTGTGGATTTGTATGTGATGGATACATTTCGTAAGCTGAATTGGAAACACGATGTCTTTGAAGCAGAATATCTGACCAAGAAAACGGGCGAAGAGCGAGAATATGAAGCAGTTGTAAGATCACTGAGTGGTTTACGAGCAAAGAAAAATGTCCTAAAGGAAACCAGCTTGAACAGCAGGGAATATATCCAGAAGGAATTGGATCTTGACAAGAAAAATGTAGTGGAGAATTTGAAGCGATATTTTTATGAAAAAGAAAAGATGGAATGATAGAGTAAGGGATATATTGTTTCTGGTTATATTGCCATTATCTGGTTTAAAAATCAGATACGAAGTAAAGATAGTCAATGCATGTGAGCTGATTCCCAATAAACCAGTAATTTATGCTTGTAACCATTCACAGTTTTCAGACATCCCCTTAGCAACAAGGGCAATTGAAAAAAGAAATTATACGCTGCTTGGAAAACAAAAATTATATTTGATTGACCGGATATTCTTCAATCTGCTTGGTACAATTTGGGTAGACAGAAAAAATAAAAAAGAAACAGCAGAAGTTAAGAATGAAATATTGCGGTATTTGAACCGTGGACAATCTATTTTGTGGTTTCCAGAGGGAACATGGAATCTGACAGAGAACATGCTGATGTTGCCTATGAGATGGGGCATTATAGAAGTAGCACATAAAGCAGGAGGACAGATCGTTCCGATGGCGATTCGCTATGGCAGAAAAAATAAGAAATGTCAGGTGAAATTTTCGCCTCCCCTGTATGGTGAACAGTTAGCTGATTATAGAAATGGAATACAGGAACTTCGGGATGTGATGGCAGCACTTCGATGGGAACTAATGGAAGAATATTCGGAAGTGACAAAGCGAAAGAATATACATCTGAGTGATTTTGAAAAAGAAAAAGAAGAGATTATCAGAGAATATCCGCCATTAGACTGGGAATACGAAGAATCCGTGATTTATGAAAAAGTAGTTTGACAAAGGAGAATGAGAGAAATATGATTTCGCAGACAGACAGACAGACAGACAGACAGACAGACAGACAGACAGACAGACAGACAGAGCATGAGCTGACGGGAGTTCCGTCCGTAGATAAGCCGTGGCTGAAATATTATGGAGAAGAGGTTCTACATCGCCCATTGCCGGAAGGTTCGATGTATGACTATCTGACTTCTTGCAATGTAGATCGGTTAGATTCAGCTGCTTTGAATTATTTTGGAAAAAAGGTTACGCACCGGCAAATGCAGGAGAAGATTGATGCATGTGCAAGAGCATTAACAGCGTATGGTGTCAGGGCTGGTGATGCAGTCAGTCTTTGTGTTCTGGCAATGCCGGAGGCTGTGTATCTGCTTTATGCAATCAATAAAATCGGAGCGATCGCCAATATGCTTGTGATGAATGCAACGGAAGCGGAGATTCATGAGAAGTTAGCCGTAACGGAAAGCAAAATTGTGATTACCGTTGATCTGGCATTGGAAAAGATTGTACAGGCATCAAAGGAAACATCCGTAAAACACATCATAGGTGTTTCGCTGGCAGAATCTATGCCATGTGTAATCGGTACGCTTTATAAGTGGAAATCAAAAGTAAAGCAGGAAAATTGCATTTTATTTTCAGAATTTCTGAAGGCAGGTCAAGGAAAGAAGATAGATTGTCAGGAAATAAAAGCAGATGCACCGGCAGTGATTGCATATACAGGAGGGACAACCGGCAAAGCAAAAGGTGTACTGTTGTCAAACCATGCAGCGAATGCGATAGTATTTCAATACAAATATGCAGATAAAGTGCTGGACTTTCAAAAAGGGGAAAGCTTTTTAGATACTATTCCACCGTTCTTAGCCTATGGCCTATTTTTTGGGGTTCATATGGTTCTGTGTGTGGGACTTGAAAATATTCTTTGCCCAGATCCAACAGCAGAGCATTTTCCACAACAGTTTTTGAAATATAAACCAAATCATTTAAGTGGTGGTGCGTTGCATATAGAAGCACTAATGAAAAATAAAAAGGTTCAGAGAACGAATCTTTTTTTTGCAAAGACGATAGCCTATGGCGGAGATGGAATGAATAAATCATGGGAGACAGATACGTTTCATTTTTTGAAAGAGCATCATGCCCCATATGGATTAATGAACGGTTATGGAATGACAGAGATGGCAGGTCCGGTATGTACAAGCAATCATAAATTTCCAGTCATGCTTCCATTTTTCTGTAACAATATTAAGATATTAGACATTGATACAGGTGAGGAACTTGGATATGATCAGGAAGGTGAAATCTGTGTCAGCGGTCCGAGTATGATGATGGAATACTATAAGAATCCGGAAGCTACAAGAGAAATCATTTTCGAAGAGAACGGAACAAGATGGCTTCGAACCGGAGATTTGGGACACGTGACAAAAGAAGGATATTTCCGACTGACCGGAAGACTGAAGAGAATCTTGTGGTCGATCGGAGCAGATAAGACACCGTCAAGAGTTTATCCGATGGAGATTGAAAATGTATTGAGCAGGCATTCTGCCGTGGATAAATGTGCGGTAGTAGGAAGACTCAACGGTGAAAAAGGTTATCTTGTGATTGCCTATGTAACATTGAAATCCAAAGATATGGGAGACAATGTGGAAAAAGAATTAAGACAGCTCTGTAGAGAGGAACTGAAAGAAAACTCCTGGCCTTTTGAATATCACTTTGTAGAGAAACTACCGACAACAGGAGCAGGAAAGATAGATTTTCGGACATTGGAGAAGTGGGCGGAGAACTCAGATTCTTTTTAAAAGTATATATCTCATTGCATCAGCATATAATAAAATTATAATTGCATTTTAAGAATGTATTCTGTAGAATGGAATCAGAAAAGCTGTATGAGAGGGAATGTTTCGTGTTGCGGCATGGACATTCCCTTTTCTGAATATTATGAGAACGAGAAGTTGTGAAAATATATAATTGGGATTATGAAAGTATTTTTTTAGTGTAATAAACGGGAAAGATGATTGTTCGGAAGTGGGTGACAATGATGAATATGCAAGAATTAAAACAGATGATTTATAAAGGCGAAAAAGTTGATGTGGAATGCAAAAAAAGCAAAACCAAGAATTTGTCGTAAAAATGTGGTCAAATCAAGAAAATCGAGTGCGAAAGCAAGTGAAAAATCCCTGTGAAGCTGAGAGATACGCTATGCACAGCTCGGGGAAGAATTCCCTCGCTGCCGGGCTGTCGCCCTATAAAATAACAAAAATAGACGCCTTTGCAAGTAAACTTGCAGGGCGTTTATTTTCACCATTTTGCATGGCTCGTAGCGTTCACAAAATAATTAGCACTCACCTCTTGATTTTACAAATAACAGATTTGTGATATGATAGTTACAGCATTTCAGAAAGAAACAGAAAGGAAGTAATCAATGGTGTTTGATATCATAGAGCATCTGCAGATCAGACCAGAATTAAAGGAATCCATACTTGAATTTCGAAAACAATATCCCGTGGAGCCACAGTTTCAGTCCAGGATACCCGTTCCGAGTAACATTTATTATGGAACAGATATCTGGGAAAGGGCAGTGACGGCACTTTTATGCGGAAAAAATATTTTGCTTGTCGGTCATAAAGCCACCGGGAAAAATATTTTTGCGGAAAATCTTGCCGCCGCATTCGCAAGACCGCGGTGGGATGTATCGTTTCATGTCAATATGGATGCTGCATCTCTGATCGGTATGGATACTTTTAAAAAACAGGAAGTAACTTTCCGTCCGGGTCCGATCTGCTGTGCGGCGCAGCATGGTGGATTTGCGGTGCTCGACGAGATTAATATGGCAAAAAGTGAAGCTCTGGCGGTACTTCATGGAACGCTGGACTTTCGAAGAAGCATCGATGTGCCGGGATATGAGCGGATCGACCTGCACCCGGCCACCCGTTTCATCGCCACGATGAACTATGGGTATGCGGGAACAAAAGAACTGAACGAAGCACTGGTTTCCCGCTTTGTGGTGATCCGGATGCCGATGATCTCGCAGGAACACCTGATTTTGTTATTACAGGATCACTATCCGACACTGAAAACTGAAGGTGCAAAAGAACTGGCAGCCGTCTACCTGGATCTTCAGAAAAAGTGTGAAAATGCCCAGATTTCTTCCCGTGCCATGGATCTTCGGGGGCTTCTTGACGGTGTGGCACTGATGGAAAAAGGATTGAACGTACAGGATGCGCTGGACATGGGAATTACCAATAAAACCTTTGACCCATATGAGCAGACACTGATTCAGGATACGATTCGGGGACGAATCTCAAAAAAGATGAAACCGGAAGATTTATTTGAAGAAAAATGTGGTTCTTGCAGAAAAGAATTCGCATAAACACTCTATCATAATAAAAGGACAGTGCAAAGACATGGAACAGCAGGAGATGCAGGAAGAACGGAGAGCGAGAAATTTTGTTTGGGCAGCGGCGGAACAGTATGGGCTGGAACCGCTGTTTCTCGCCTATGCACCGGATGGGACGGCGGATATGTATCTGAATATTATTATCGGTCTCAGTTATAAGTGGTATGATGCCCAAAAACTGGAAACATTTTTTCATATGCTCGGTGGCAGGCAGGAGGAACTGTATCAGGGGATGCTGTGGATCGGTCTGGAACAGGCATTATACGAAAAAGAACAGGCGCATCGGCCGGCACTTACGGATCTTCGCCAGGAATATGCACAGGAAAATCTGGGGAGGTATCGTTCGTTTAAAGAATATGAACTGATTGATCAGCTGCGAAACGGACATTGTGCGGCTATTCTGGGTCAGGACTCCGGGTTATCCGGAAGAATGGAAGAACTGCTTCAGGAACTGACGTTTACCGGAGATATGGAGATCGAACAGATCATCGCCAGGATGAAAGTGATTCTGTGGAAATATTTTTCTTATGAACCGAAGCCGATAAAAAAAGAGCGGGGGACGTATTTTCTGCAAAAACTGCTGCCTGCATTTCATTCGATCGGCAAGATGCATGCTACCTACGTGAAGACAAAGCGGTATGACGATCCGGTGTGGGAAGAGTCCGGAAACGGAGGAACCATGGAAAGAGCCAGACATTATCTGCTTCAGTTTTCCAGGCAGGGAGACGGGGAAAAAGACCGGGCGTATATTGAGGGATGTTTTGGTTCCAGTATCTGTTCTCCCGGGGAAGAAAAACTGATGGAAGAAGAATTGTGTACGGAGAATCATAAAAACAGCCATATTTATATAACCGAAGGATATTCGAAGGCTAGTTCTCCGGCCGGAGAACGGTGGAACGAAAAAGCGGCTGAAGCGGAAAAGAAGATTGACAGAAGAGAGGCAAAGGAGATTCAGGAGTTCCGGGAGAATTGCAGAAAACAGACAGAGAAAAATCGGCAGTATTACGAGAAAAATCGAACCATCTATGAGAACAGTATCCGCAGAATGACAGAAAAACTCCGTCTGGAACTGGATACCCGCCTTGATGACGTTCCTTTACGGGCAAGACAGGGAAAAATCTGTGCCAGTCAGGTATGGAGAGCACTGTATCTGGAGGATCCAAGAATCTTTGAAAAAAGAGAAGAGGTGTCAGATGCAGGGTTCTCCGTAGATATCCTGATTGATGCGTCCTCCTCCCGGAAAGACAGTCAGGAACAGATTGCAGCGCAATCCTATATTCTTGTGAAAAGTCTGGATCTTTGCAGGATTCCGCTACAGGTGTATTCTTATTGCAGTATTCGCGGATATACGGTTTTGCGGTTGTTTCAGTCTTACGGGGAGATAGACCGGGCAGAAGAGGTATTTTCTTATGTGGCGGCGGGGAATAACCGCGACGGACTGGCACTTCGGGGAGCCGGTCATCTGATGGAAAACAGTGAACAGGAGAAGAAGTTATTGCTTGTCCTCACCGATGGCAGTCCGCAGGATGACCGGATCGCAGCAGAAGGTGCATTTTACAAAAACAGAGAATACACGGATCAGATTGCAGTGGAAGACACGACCGAACAGGTACAGCACCTGAAAAGGAAAGGCATTCAGGTCGTAGGTATTTTCATGGGGACAGAGCGCGGACTTCAGACCGCCCACCGGATCTTTGGACGAGATTTTGTGCGGATCGAGAATATTCAGCAGTTTTCCGAAGTGGTGGGAAAGATCCTGCAGGAGAAAATCAGGGAAATAATTTGACAAATCCTGTTTATTGTGCTAAAGTATGGCAAGAGTAATTCGTACCCGGTTTTCCAGGTGAAGACCGGGTTATTTATAAATCAAATGTTCACAAAAGGAGAAAATAGACTGTATATGAACAAGCAAGAAAGCGATATCATGAAAATATTATTACAGACTCCATTTATCAACCAGCGGATGCTGGCAGAAGCTTCCGGACATTCGCTGGGGGTGGTGAATCGTTCGGTGAAAGAACTGGTGGCTCAGGGGTATCTGGATGAGCAGTTATGGCCGACTTCCCGGGCAAAGAAAGAATTTCAGGAGCGGTCTCCGAAAAGAGCGATTATCCTGGCAGCCGGTTTCGGGATGCGGATGGTTCCCATCAACACGGAGGTGCCGAAAGGACTGTTGGAAGTCAACAAAGAACCTTTGATCGAGAGGCAGATCCGCCAGCTTCACGAAGTCGGGATCCGGGAGATCTATGTGGTAGTTGGATTTATGAAAGAGCGATATGAGTATCTGATCGATGAGTTTGGTGTGGAACTGGTGGTCAATCCGGACTATATGACGAAAAACAATTTACATTCTGTCAGTCTGGTGAGACGCCATCTGGAGAATGCGTATATCATTCCCTGCGACATCTGGTGTGACCGGAATCCCTTTGACTGGTACGAGTCCTACTCCTGGTACATGGTCAGTGATCTGGTGGAAAATGAAAGTTCTGTCCGCGTCAACCGGAAAATGGAACTGGTCACGGTTCCGGAAGGAAATGGTGGCAATGCAATGATCGGAATCTGTTATCTGACCGGGGAAGAAGCAGGTATCGTTGCGGAAAATATCGAAAAGCTGAGCAGGGATCTGCGATATGACGGTGTTTTCTGGGAGGAAGCCTTATATCGAAAAGATAAAATGATCGTTGCTGCAAGGGTTGTACACGGTTCGGATGTTGTAGAAATCAATACATACGAACAGCTGCGGGAACTTGACAGCCATTCCGGCCAGTTAAAAACCGATGCGATCCAGGTGATCTGCCAGGCACTTGGTGTAAAACAGGACGAGATTACCGATATCACCGTACTGAAAAAGGGAATGACCAACAGATCCTTCTTATTTACAACCAAGGGAAAAAAATACATTATGCGCATCCCCGGTGAGGGAACGGAACAGCTGATCGACCGGAGGGAAGAAGCAGCAGTTTATCAGACCATCGACGGAAAGAAAATATGCGATGACATTGCATATATTAATCCGGAGAATGGATACAAGATCACGGAATTTCTGGAAGGTGCGAGAGTCTGTGATCCTGACAGTCCCGGGGACGTGAAAAAATGCATGAAGCGCCTGAGAAGGTTTCATGAGATGAAACTGCAGGTGGAGCATACCTTTGATATTTTCGGGCAGATGGAGTTTTACGAAAAGCTGTGGGGTAATACTCCATCAGATTACCGGGATTATCAGAAGACAAAAGAGCATGTACTGGAACTTCGTCCATATATTGAACAGTGGAGTGGGGAAAAGGTACTGACCCATATCGATGCAGTGCCGGATAATTTTCTGTTTATAGAAAAAAACGGCGAAGAGGAGATCCGCCTGATAGACTGGGAGTACGCAGGGATGCAGGATCCTCATGTAGATATTGCCATGTTTGCTGTTTATGCGATGTATGACAGGGAACAGGTGGATGCGCTGATCGATGCTTATTTTCCGGAGGGGTGCAAAAATGAGATCCGGATCAAGATCTACTGCTATATCGCAGCATGCGGACTTTTGTGGAGCAACTGGTGTGAGTATAAAAAAAGTCTGGGTGTAGAGTTTGGCGAGTATTCGCTGCGGCAGTACCGATATGCGAAAGAGTATTATAGAATCGTAAAGGAAGAACTCAGTCAAATCAAAGGAGCAAAAAATCATGAATAAAGCAGAACGGGCAATTATTATGGCTGCCGGTCTGGGCAATAGGATGCGGCCAGTCACACTGACCACACCGAAACCACTGGTGAAAGTCAACGGTGAGCGGATGATCGATACAGTGATTCAGGGTCTTCATGAGAATGGGATCACGGAAATTTATATTGTGGTTGGTTATCTGAAAGAACAGTTTTACGCGCTGGAACAGGAATATCCGGGTGTGACAATTATTGAAAATCCTTATTATGATACCTGCAACAACATTTCTTCACTGTATGTAGCGAGGGATCATATAGAAAATGCCATGATCCTGGACGGTGATCAGATTGTGTATAACAGAACAATCCTTTCTCCGGAGTTTGAACGTTCCGGTTATAACAGTATCTGGACGGACGAAGAGACGGATGAATGGCTGCAGCAGGTAGAAGACGGAATCGTTGTTTCCTGCAGCAGAAATGGAGGAAAGGGTGGCTGGCAGTTGTACAGCATCTCCCGATGGAGCAAAGAAGATGGAAAACGGCTGAAACATCACCTGGAAGTGGAATTTGAAGAGAAGAAAAACAGACAAATCTACTGGGACGATGTGGCGATGTTCTGCTATCCGGAGGAATACCGGCTTGGCATCCGACCGATGCATCCGGGTGATCTGATCGAGGTGGATAACCTGGAAGAACTGATCGCCCTGGATAATAGCTACCGTGATTTATACACAAAAAAGGAGTAAAATAGTAATGAATAAAAATATAACAAATACAAAAGGAAAGATTGACTGGATGATTACACTGGTTCCTCTTGGAATCGTGATTGCACTGTGCATCCTGTTTTTTCTCCTGCCGGATCAGTCAAATGCAGTTCTGAGCCAGGTCCGGTTTTTCTTCGGAGATACTTTTGGAACATATTATCTGGTGATCGGACTTGGAATTTTCCTGTTGTCTCTGTATATCGCAGGATCGAAATACGGCGATATCGTACTTGGTGAAAAAGGAGAAAAGCCGAAATACTCTTTCTTTTCCTGGGGAGCAATGATGTTTACCTGCGGTCTTGCAGCGGATATTTTATTTTACTCCTTCTCGGAATGGGTATTATATGCGACAGATCCTCACCTGGAAGAGATGGGAAGCATCCAGGAATGGGCAGGCGTCTATCCGCTGTTTCACTGGAGTTTTATCCCGTGGGGATTCTATCTGGTACTGGCTGTGGCATTCGGTTTTATGCTCCATGTACGAAAAAGAAATCGCCAGAAATACTCTGAAGCCTGTCGTCCGATTCTGGGGAAACATACCGATGGCTGGGCAGGAAGAATCATTGATCTTCTGGCTGTATTTGCCCTGCTTGCAGGAACGGCAACAACCTTCAGTGTGGCAACACCGCTGATGGCAACGATCATCGGAGAGCTTTTTCATGTTACAGTAAGCCGGACAGTTATCAATGTCATTATTTTACTGGTAACATGTGCTGTATATACATATTCTTTGCTCCACGGATTTAAGGGGATCAGCAGACTGGCAAATATCTGTATATATCTCTTTTTTGGATTGCTGGCGGTTGTCCTTCTGTTTGGAGGTGAAACCCGTTATATCATCGAGACAGGTCTGAGTTCACTGGGAACCATGGTTCAGAACTTTATCGGTCTTTCTACCTTTACGGATCCTCTGAGAACCTCAAACTTTCCACAGAACTGGACGATTTATTACTGGGCATACTGGATGGTCTGGTGTGTGGCAGCACCGTTTTTCATCGGCAGCATCTCCCGTGGAAGAACCGTCCGCCAGACTATTCTGGGAGGTTATGGTTTCGGCGTTGGATCTACTCTGATCAGTTTTATCATCCTCGGCAATTACTCCATGGGAATGCAGGTAACCGGAAAAGCTGATTTTATCGCACAATATCTAAAAGATGGCGATCTCTATGGAATGATCGTATCCATGATCAAAACCATGCCCTGTGCCCCGGTTATCATGGTAATAGTACTGCTGACGATGGTTGCCTTCTACGCAACTTCCTTTGACTCCATTGCCCTGACAGCCTCCTGCTACAGTTACCGCAAACTCGAAGAAGGCGAACAACCCCACCGGGGAATCCAGCTGATGTGGTGCCTTCTGCTGATCGCATTGCCGATCGCATTACTGTTTGCGGAAAGCTCCATGAGCAATCTGCAAAGCGTGAGTATTGTGGCTGCCTTTCCGATTGGAGCAGTAATCCTGCTGATCACAGGTAGTTTCTTAAAAGATGCGAAGAAATATATAAAAGAAAATAAATAAAATATATATTACATTGCTTTTTAAAAGCATGAAAAACGATACACGAATCCAATCTGTCGTTTCCAATACTCAGCCGAAAGAGCCCGGTTTCCAGGGTGGACTCGCACTGTGTGGGTGGTTAGGGCAAGCTTTGAGATCCGGCGCTTACGTAGGCTTTCGCGAGGGTCAGCTGACCCTCGTGAATCATAGCCGAAGTTAGCGACTAGCTCAAAGTTGCCCTGCCCACGCGAGTCCCCCTGGAAACCGGGCTCTTTCGGCGTCCGTCAGACAACAACTTTTCATTTCCATCTCTAAAAACTATGAAAGTACTTGCAACATTTTCCTATTTGTACTATGATAGAACCATTGAATTTACAAAAAATCCAATTAAAATTGGCCCAGCGGACCAATTATTGATATACCATGCAATAAAAATATGAAAGTAACCGACAAACACACGAAAAAATCCAAGGCTGAAACAAACAGCCGGACGTGATTATGAAGGGAAAAAAGAAAAATGGGTAAATATTTTGGAACGGATGGCTTCCGTGGAGAAGCCAATGAAAACCTAACTGCAGACCACGCATACAAAATCGGCCGATTCCTGGGCTGGTACTACGGAGAACAGAAACGCAGAAACGGGGATGATACACCGGCACGGATCGTAATCGGAAAAGATACCCGGAGATCCAGCTATATGTTTGAATACACACTGGTAGGTGGTCTGGTAGCTTCCGGGGCAGATGCATACCTGCTTCATGTAACCACAACCCCATCCGTTGCCTATGTGGCAAGAACCGATAATTTTGACTGCGGAATCATGATCTCCGCCAGTCATAACCCATATTATGATAATGGAATCAAATTGATCAATGGAAACGGAGAAAAGATGGATGAAGAGACCATCGCTCTCGTAGAAGACTATCTGGACGGAAAAGTAGAAGTATTTGGTGAAACTTATGAAGAAGTACCATATGCACATAAAGACCGGATCGGATGTACAGTGGACTATGTGGCAGGAAGAAACCGCTATGTCGGTTATCTGATTTCTCTTGGCATGTATTCTTTCAAAGGCATTAAGGTTGGTCTGGACTGTGCCAACGGAAGTTCCTGGAATATCGCGAAAGCCGTATTCGATGCTCTGGGAGCCAAAACCTATGTGATCAACGCCCAGCCGGACGGAACCAACATCAATAACAACGCCGGATCCACCCATATCGAAGGACTGCAGAAATATGTAGTAGATAACGGACTGGATGTAGGATTTGCCTACGACGGAGATGCCGACCGCTGCCTGTGTGTCGATGAAAAAGGCAATCTGGTAGACGGAGATGCCATTCTCTACATTTATGGAAAATACATGAAAGAGAGAGGAAAACTTCTGACCAACACCGTGGTAACTACGGTCATGTCAAACTTCGGTCTTTATAAAGCGTTCGATGAACTGGGTATCGGCTATGCAAAAACTGCGGTAGGCGATAAATATGTATACGAATATATGAACCAGAACGGCTGCCGGATCGGAGGAGAACAGTCCGGTCATATCATTTTCTCAAAATACGCTTCCACCGGAGATGGTATCCTGACCAGTCTGAAGATGATGGAAGTTATGATGGCGAGAAAAGCAAAGATGAGCCAGCTGACCGAAGGTCTGACTATTTATCCGCAGGTTCTGGAAAATGTAAGAGTAGTCGATAAGACAGCTGCCCAGGAAGATCCGGATGTGAAAGCTGCGGTAAAAGCAGTGGAAGAGGCACTGGGAGACACCGGACGTATCCTGGTCCGTGAATCCGGAACAGAACCGTTACTTCGTGTCATGGTGGAAGCCGAGACCGAAGAATGCTGCCGGAAATATGTCGACCAGGTAGTCGGCGTAGTAAAAGCCAAAGGTCATGTGGCGTAAAATAGAACATACTGTTCTGTCGGGTACTTCAGGCAGAATGGTGAGTGTATATGCATAATCGCGAAAAACAAGTGCAGTAACACAAACGATCTGAGAGGAGAAATAATAATATGTGTGGAATCGTAGGCTATACCGGAATGCACAGCGCAGCCCCGGTTTTACTGGATGGACTGTCCAAGCTGGAATACCGTGGATATGACTCTGCCGGTATCGCAGTCAGAGACGGGGAAAAACAGGCAGAGGTGATCAAAGCCAAAGGCCGCCTGAAAAAACTGATCGACAAGACTAATGGTGGCGACTCTGTACCGGGAACCTGTGGAATCGGGCATACCCGTTGGGCAACTCACGGAGAACCTTCTGAGAATAATGCACATCCTCATATGAGCGATGATGGCAATGTGGTAGCTGTTCATAACGGTATTATTGAAAACTATCAGGAATTAAAAGACAAACTGATTCGAAATGGCTACACCTTCTATTCAGAAACCGATACGGAAGTGGCTGTCAAACTGGTGGATTATTATTATAAAAAATACGAAGGCACACCGGTAGATGCCCTGACACACGCCATGGTTCGTATCCGTGGCTCTTATGCCCTGGCAATCATGTTCAAGGAGTATCCGGAAGAGATCTATGTGGCGAGAAAAGACAGCCCGATGATCCTTGGGGTGGAAAACGGAGAGTCCTTTATTGCATCTGATGTTCCTGCAATCTTAAAATATACAAGAAATGTTTACTATATCGGTAACCTGGAGATGGCCCGTGTCAGAAAAGGAGAGATTACGTTCTTTAATCTGGATGGCGATGAGGTGGAAAAACAGCCGAAAGTCATTGAATGGGATGCGGAAGCAGCAGAAAAAGCAGGATTTGAGCATTTTATGATCAAAGAGATCCATGAACAGCCGAAAGCTGTAGCAGATACGCTGAATTCTGTTCTGCATGATGGTGTGATCGATCTGAGCGATGTGGGGCTTTCCGAGGAAGAAATCAAAAACATCAGTCAGATCTATATCGTGGCATGCGGATCCGCCTATCATGTAGGTATGGCAGCACAGTATGTGCTGGAAGACCTTGCAAGAATCCCGGTTCGTGTGGAACTGGCATCTGAATTCCGCTACCGGAAACCACTGTTAGATAAGAACGGTCTTGCTATTATCATCAGTCAGTCCGGGGAAACTGCAGACAGCCTTGCCGCACTTCGGGAAGCAAAATCAAAAGGTGTCCGCACTCTCGGAATCGTCAATGTGATCGGATCTTCCATCGCCAGAGAAGCAGATAATGTCTTCTACACTCTGGCAGGACCGGAAATCTCCGTGGCAACCACAAAAGCCTACAGTACCCAGCTGATTGCTTCTTACCTGCTGGCGATCCAGTTTGCGAAAGTGAGAGAGGAGATCACACAGGAGCAATATGACGGTCTGATTGCAGAGCTGCAGACGCTTCCGGAAAAGATTCAGAAGATCATTGATGACAAAGAACGCCTTCAGTGGTTTGCCGCAAAACAGGTCAATGCGAAAGATATTTTCTTTATCGGCCGTGGCATAGATTATGCCATCAGTATGGAAGGCAGCCTGAAGATGAAAGAGATCAGCTACATCCACTCTGAGGCATATGCAGCAGGTGAACTGAAACATGGAACGATTTCCCTGATTGAAGATGGTACACTGGTGATCGGCTGTCTGACCCAGCCGGCACTGTATGAAAAGACCGTAAGCAACATGGTAGAATGTAAGAGCCGTGGCGCTTATCTGATGGGACTGACGACATACGGCAATTATAATATTGAGGATACTGCGGACTTTGTAACGTATATTCCAAAGACAGATCCACATTTTGCAACTTCACTGGCAGTGATACCGCTGCAGCTGATGGGATATTATGTGTCCGTAGCGAAAGGACTGGATGTAGATAAACCGAGAAACCTGGCGAAGAGCGTGACAGTGGAATAGAGATAACGATTCGGAAATATGAAATCATAAAAATGCATTTTGTTTTCGGTAAACAGAGGTTTACGTTGAAAACAAGATGCATTTTTATGATTTACAGAAAAGTTTATTCGGTATTTTTTAAAAACGAAAAATACCTATCTAAAGCACTTCTTACAAGGCTCATACCCCCGACTTTCCGCCTCTGCCCTGCTGATCTCACTTGCCTTGCTCGGGTCTGTGGTGCCACAGTTATTTTTATTATGGTACTTGGATCCGGTAGCTGTGATCCATACCATTTCTTCGTTGGAAGTGGAAGAAGTATCCTGTGGAGCCGCTGTTACCTGTGGGGTGGCTTCCACCTGGCTGGAAGCACCTGCACTTGCAGCAGAGACTTCCTTATTTCCGGAAGAGGAGTTTTCATTTGCAGTTGCCTTCGAACCTGAAGAACTGCTGCCTTTTGATTTGCTTGTCTGTGCCTGTGTTCCCTTATCCTCTTTATCTCCTGGGCTGTAGTCATTGCACGGTTCCTGGTCCCAGGTGATGGTTGTTCCGTCACTGACAGCGACGATCGTGCCCTGTTTATCGGTACGATACACCTGAATATCCATGGATTCCAGCTTGTCCATCACATCTTTATCCGGATGTCCGTACTGGTTATCCTTTCCGCAGCTGATCACTGCATATTCCGGAACGGTTGCCTGGAGAAAATCCCAGCTGGTAGCTGTGGCAGAGCCGTGATGTCCCGGAACCAGTACATCGCAAGAGAGGTCAATGCCGGATTCACACATGGCTTTTTCACTGGTGTTTTCCGCATCTCCGGTGAAAATAAAAGAATTATCACCATTTGTCAGTTTGATGGCCACTGAATTCTTATTGCTGTCATTCAGATCAATGGTTGCCGGAGCCAGGATCTGAAAACTTCCGCTTCCGAAAGAAAATTCAGTACCGACTGCAGGATGCTGCATTGGAAGTCCTTTGTCGGCAACTGTCTGGATAAAGGACTGATACAGTTTGCTGTCATGTTCATAATCACTGGAAATTACATTTTTTACATCAAAAGCATTTAAACATCCGATCAGTCCTGCCATATGGTCGCTGTCATAATGGGAAGAGATCAGATAGTCAATGGTGGTAACATTCTGTTTTTGCAGATAAGAAACCACAAAACTGGAAGTACTCTTATCACCACCGTCATAAATCATGGTCTGTCCATCGGACTGTACCAGGATACTCAATCCCTGTCCCACATCCAGAAAATGAACTTTCATCTCACCGGCTTCTTTTGTCGGCTCCGGTGTAGGAGTTTCTGTCGGTGTAGGAGTTGCGGTTTCTTCCGGTGTGGTCTCCGGTGTGGGAGTGTCTGTCGGAACTTCCGCAGGTGTAATCTCCGGAGTATCCGTTACAACAGCTTCCGGTGTGTCAGAGGCCTCATCAGTAATGGCAATTGTTCTGGACTGCGCTGCACTTTCCGGGGTAAACGGTGTGGCAGCGATAAAGAACAAAAGCGGCACAAGAAGCGGAACCCATCGGGCAATCGCTGCTTTTTTACGAATCAGATTCCAGATAAATGGAAAAAGAGACACTCCGGCAAGAGTAACGCATAAGCCGAACGGAACAGAAGAAGACAGATTGCCAAGTCCGCCAATGATCAGTACAACTGCGAAAATATACCGGAGAATGTAGAAAGTTTTTTTTCGTTTCATCGTAATCCTCCCTTGTGAATCAAGTAATTATTTTTATTATGATGATACAAAGGTCAAAAGGTCAGAAATCTGACGCAAGCTTGCTTGCAGGAAGATTTCTGATCTTGGGACCTGCCAAAAACATGAGTAAGTAGCCATTTTTCGAAGAAAAACGAGCGGATTGCGAATATTTTTACCTTTTGACCTCAACATCTTATAATACTATAGATGGAAGGAAAGGTCAAAAATTCATTGAAATTACCCTTACCATCCAGTATAATAATAGATTGCACGGTAACTGCGCGCTATTCGCTCAGTTCCATTATTTACGAAAAAAACGATGTGACTGCCTTCTGAAAAACAGGAGCGAAACCGCAGTTGCGAAAGGATGAAAATAAAGATGGAAAATAAAAAAGAAACTCTTACCGCTGCTGAAGAACAGAAACGCCAGCAGCAGTTTATTGAAAAAGCCCGCATCTATGTCAGAGAAAAATCAGAAGAACTGGGACGTCCGTTATATGCCTGTACGACTACCTTCGGGTGTCAAATGAATGCCCGCGACTCCGAAAAACTGGATGGTATTCTGGAGGCGGTCGGTTATATCAAGACAGATAAAGAAGACGAAGCAGACTTTGTTATTTACAATACCTGTACAGTCCGTGAGAATGCCAACCAGCGTGTCTATGGCCGTCTGGGATATCTTGGCAGCATGAAAAAGAAGAAGCCACATATGATGATCGCACTGTGTGGCTGTATGATGCAGGAAGCACATGTGGTGGAAAAACTGAAAAAGAGTTACCGGTTCGTGGATCTGATCTTCGGAACCCATAACATCTTCAAGTTCCCGGAACTTCTGTGTTATGCTATGGAATCGGACCGGATGATCATCGATGTCTGGAAAGATACCGATCAGATCGTGGAAGACCTGCCGGTAGATCGAAAATACAAATTCAAATCCGGTGTCAACATTATGTTTGGATGCAACAACTTCTGCAGTTACTGTATCGTACCGTATGTCCGTGGCCGTGAGCGAAGCCGGAATCCGGAAGATATCGTAAGAGAGATCGAACATCTAGTGGCAGACGGTGTGGTGGAAGTCATGCTGCTTGGTCAGAATGTAAATTCCTATGGAAAAAATCTGGAGCATCCGATTACATTTGCACAGTTGTTAAAAGAGATTGAAAAGATTGAAGGGCTGAAGAGGATCCGGTTCATGACCTCTCATCCAAAGGATCTGTCCGATGAACTGATCGAGGTGATGGCTGAGAGTAAAAAGATCTGTCCGCATCTTCATCTGCCTCTGCAGTCAGGCAGCAGCCGGGTGTTAAAAGAGATGAACCGTCGGTATACAAAAGAGTCCTATCTGGCACTGGTTGACCGGATTCGTGAGAAACTGCCGGATATTTCTCTGACGACGGATATTATTGTGGGATTTCCGGGAGAGACAGAAGAAGACTTTCTGGAGACCATGGATGTAGTCGGAAAAGTGGGATATGACAGCGCATTTACCTTTATTTATTCCAAAAGAAGCGGAACACCTGCAGCGGCCAAAGAGGATCAGGTGCCGGAAGAGGTTGTAAAAGATCGTTTTGACCGTCTTTTAGCGCAGGTGCAGGAAATTGCACGAGAACGTTCTTCCCGTTTTGAGGGAACGGTACAGGAAGTTCTGGTAGAGAGTGTCAACGATCAGGATGCATCTCTGGTAACCGGACGAATGGGCAATAATCTTCTGGTACATTTCCCGGGAGATGCTTCTATGATTGGCACATTCAAACAGATTCATCTGGACGTATGCAAGGGATTCTACTATATGGGAACGCCTGCAGAATAGAAAATGTTACTGTTCACTCTGACTTTTACCTCAACATCATAGAATAGTATCAAAACAGAATAGTAATGTCATGGAAAAAGTATCATTTCAGTAGTAAAATACTGGCTAAAAGCAGACAGTATTTGGAAAGTACCGTTTAGACATCAGGAGGTAACATAATGGGTAAGAACACGACAAATGATATGACGCAGGGAAACTGCATGCGTTTACTGGTACAGTTTTTTCTGCCGATCCTGGCAGGAAATCTGTTTCAGCAGCTATACAGCTTTGCAGACTCTATGGTGGTGGGAAAAGGAATTGGCGATACAGCACTTGCGGCGGTTGGAAACACCAGTTCCGTACATTTTCTGATCATTGGTTTCGCAATTGGGCTGACAGGAGGATTGGGAATCTGTATTTCTCAGTCTTTTGGAAGTGGCAATTATGAAAAACTTCGTAAAGAGCTGGCAATGTCTGTCTGGATCTGTCTGGCCGTTGGGATTGTGATCACAGTGGTAAGTCTGGCCTTCATGCGGCAATTATTTACATTTCTTCATACACCGGAAGATCTGATGACGGAAACACTGCAATATTTCGGAACAATTCTTGCGGGAACCACCATTACAATTTTTAATAATTTTGCCATGACACTTCTACGTTCCGTCGGAAACAGCAGGGTGCCTCTGGCTGCAATGATAATTTCCGCCATTGCTAATGTTCTGATGGATCTGTTATTCGTTTTCCCGTTGCACATGGGTGTTTTTGGCGCAGCGTTAGCCACTGTTCTGGCACAGGTTCTGTCTGCGCTTTACTGCTGTTACTACATAGGAAAGGAAAAAAATCTGATCCCGAAAAAAACGGACTGGAAACCACAGGGTGTGATCATCAAAAAACTGACATTAAAAGGCCTGCCGGTTGCCGTTATGAATTCTGTCACTGCAGTGGGCGGAATGGTGTTGCAGACATTTGTCAACAATATGGGAACAAGCTATGTGGCTGCCTATGCGGCATGCACCAAGATCCTCGGTCTTTTTGAACAGCCGGCAAATACAGTGGGCCTGGCACTTCTTACTTTTGTGGGACAGAATTATGGTGCCGGAAAAAAGGAGCGGATACGTACCGGTATCCGGGAAGGAGTTATCCTGACGATCCTGATAAATATTCCACTGGCTCTGATGTTGCTGTGTATTCCTGAGTTTCTGACTTCTTTCATGTTAAATGATGCGTCGATTATTTCTTACACAAGAGATTTTCTGGCGGTTACAGGCATCTGTCTGTTTCCTCTGGGATGGCTGTTTGTGTTCCGCAACGGGTGTCAGGGCATGGGACATACGTTTGTTCCGATGCTTTCAGGAGTCCTGGAAGTGTCTCTTCGAGTGGTCATGGTAAAGCTGCTGACTCCATATCTGGCTTTTCGTGGTGTTGCTCTGGCAGAAGTATCTGCCTGGATCGGCGCCTGGATCATGTTGATGATCACTTACTGGATCTATCAGGAAAGAACGGATTCTTTTCGGTAAGTCTGAGGAGAACATCCTACCTTGGTGCGAAACTGTCGATTGAAATTTGAAAGGTTATGAAATCCGGTATCGAAAGCAATGTCGGAGATATTGCGATCCGTATTGCGCAGAAGGTCGCATGCTGATCGGATACGTACCTGATTCAGATATTCAATGGCTCCGAGACCGAAATTCTGTTTGAAACAGCTCATAAAGTAACTGCTGCTCATATGAGCGATCTTTGCCAGCTGCTCTATGGTAACAGATTCGGAATGATGTTTCTGTATATAAGTGAGAACAGGCCGAAGTGTTTCGGTCAGCCGGGATTCTGTCGAAGCCGTGTGTTCGGTGCAGAGTCCCGGTGTCGATGCCAGCAGATAAAATAAGCGGAGCAGTTCGCTTTTCAGCAACAGATCCGACGTTGCAAGATTTTTGTGCGCACACTGCATAATAGTCCGGACCGAATCATGGAGCTCATGATACCCCGGAGTTTCCTGAGATACAGGGACCAGAACTCTTCGTCTGGAAGAAAAGATCGGCAGCAGAATATCTGTATAACAACGGTCATCGTAACTTCCCACCAGCATATTCTGATGAAAAACAATGGTATCATAGAAAAAAGAGCTGTGCTCATCCGACATGATAGCATGAAGGACGTTGGGCTGGATCAGAAAGATGTCTCCCGGTTTGGCAGAGATGGTCTGATCCTCATATTTGAAAAAACCATTTCCAGATTTTATGTAATTTAATTCCATTTCACTGTGCCAGTGCAGCGGTACACTCGTAAAATAATCCGGTATACCGCAGTCATAGTAACTGTATGGAACCTGAATGGATCCGTGTTGGCACTTTTCTTTTATCGCATAAAGATTCATAACATACGCCTCCGTAAAATAAATATCTCCAGCAGAATAATTAAAATCATAGGATAGTATTGCAAAGAATACTGTTTCCGGGAAATATAAAAGAATCAGTTGTAATATATCATATAATGATACGTGTTGCAACGGAAAACAGAGAAGGGTATGATGTTGCAGAATGAAAATCTGTGGCATCAGGAGCCCTTTTTTGCTGTGCAAAATAATATAAATTTTTTTTCAAAAATGAAATACAGGATAAAAATAACCAAAAAAAATATATGGAATAAGAAGAAACACAAGAACATTATACAAAAACAATAGAATAGTATCAGAAATAAATAGTATATTGTTTGAAATCTAAGAAAATAAATAGTATTCTGGTAAGCGAAGGTAGTTGTTATAGAGAAACGAGACAACATCAGAAAGAAAGAGGGTTTTACAAAATGTCAAAATGGTTAGATAATGCAATTTTTTATGAAATCTATCCGCAGTCATTTAAAGATACTAACGGGGACGGCATCGGAGATTTTCAGGGTATTATCGAAAAATTAGATTATATCAGAGAACTTGGATGTAACGCTTTATGGATCAATCCTTGTTTTCTCTCTCCGTTCGGAGATGCAGGATACGATGTTGCAGATTACTGTCGTGTAGCTCCACGTTACGGAACCAACGAAGATCTGAAACAGTTATTTGAAGAAGCGCATAAAAAAGGAATTCATGTACTGCTGGATCTGGTGCCGGGACATACTTCTATAGAACACCCATGGTTCATCGAATCCATGAAAGCGGATAAGAACCCATATACCGACCGTTATATCTGGACCGATAAAGTATGGGAATCACCGGAGGTCAGCTTCGGCGGCTCTCTGAGAGGTATCTCTGAGCGTGACGGTGCGGTGGCTGTCAACTTCTTCTCCAATCAGCCGGCATTAAACTATGGTTTCTATCAGCCGGATCCGGAGAAACCGTGGCAGCAGTCGATCGACGATGAAGGACCACAGGCAACTATCGCAGCAATGGAAGATGTAATGAGATTCTGGCTGGGTATGGGCTGTGATGGCTTCCGGGTAGATATGGCAGAGTCTCTGGTGAAAAATGATCCGGAGAAAAAAGGGACCATCCGCGTATGGAAACAGATCAGAGAATTCCTTGATAAAGAATTTCCGGATGCAGCAATGGTATCTGAATGGGGTGATCCACAGAGATCTCTGGAGGGAGGATTCCACATGGACTTTCTGCTGGAGTTTGGTACTTCACACTCCAACGATCTGTTCCGCTGCAAAGAGCCGTATTTTTCATCCCGTGCAAAAGGAAATATCTATGATTTCGTAGAATCCTATAAAGAAAACTGTGAAAAGACAGCCGGCAAAGGTCTGATGTGTATGTTCTCAGGAAACCATGATGTAGACCGTCTGGCACGCCATCTTCACGGTGATGAATTGAAAGTGGCTTTTGCATTTATCCTGTCTATGCCAGGTGCGCCATTTATCTATTATGGCGATGAAATCGGTATGCGTTATGTAGAAGGACTGAAATCTGTAGAAGGCGGTTACAACCGTACTGGTTCCCGTTCTCCGATGCAGTGGGATGACAGCACCAACGCAGGTTTTTCCAGTGCACCGGCAAGTGATCTGTATATTGCCATGGATCCGGATAAAGATCGGCCAACAGCAAAGAAAGAGATGGCAGCTCCGGATTCTCTGTATCATGAAGTGAAAAAACTGATCCGGATCCGTCAGAGCCACAAAGCTCTGCAGAGCCGAGGAAAGATCACTTTTGTTTATGCAGAAAAGAATGCATATCCGCTGGCATACATCCGTGAAGCCGGTGATGAGAAGATCCTCGTGATCATCAATGCAGCCGCAGAGGCAAAAACATTTGCATGCGATGCAGAGCCAAAAGAAGCAATCTATAACTTTGGCGCAGCCGCAGAGGCTAAAAATGGGAAAATAACTGTTCCGGCACAGTCAGCAGGATTTTACCGGATCTGAGAAAACATAAGATAGTTGATAGTTGTTCGCAAAGATTTATGCGATTCGTATAAATTCTGTACATCGCGAAGCGTGTTACTGGGCACAGAGTGAACAGTAACGTTATGATAATTATATATGGAGGTGTAAAATGAGGGAAAACAAAGTAGTTTACGGACTGATCGGATATGGCGGAATGGGCAGATGGCACACGGAGATCCTTTCCAATGTTCCGGAAGCTGTAATCGGTGGCATCTATGACATCAAGGAAGAAAAGAGAGAAGAAGCGAAGGAGAAGGGCTTTTTTGTATATGAAACAGAAGAAGCCATGCTGGCAGATCCGGATATCGATGTGGTTCTGATCGCTACTCCGAATGACTGCCACAAACCTATCGCCATCCGTGCCATGCATGCAGGGAAGAATGTAATATCGGAAAAACCGGTGACATTATCTTCCGCAGATCTGCTGGAAATGGAAAATGCAGCCAAAGAGACAGGAAAATTACTTACTGTACACCAGAACAGACGGTGGGATGATGATTTTCTGATCATCAAAAAGCTGGTAGAGGAGCAGAAACTGGGACATGTCTTCCGGATCGAGAGCCGTGTTCATGGTTCAAGAGGTATCCCGGGCGACTGGAGAAAAGAAAAGGTCCATGGTGGCGGAATGGTCCTGGACTGGGGCGTACATCTGCTGGATCAGATCTTATATATGTACGGTGACAGAAAGATCGAGACCGTATACGCATCACTTACCAATGTCACCAACCAGGAAGTGGACGATGGCTTCACTGCTATCCTGACATTTGAAGGTGGAACGGAAGTCCTGGTGGAAGTCGGTACCAACAATTATATTTCCTTGCCGAGATGGTATGTACTGGGAGAAGACGGTACCGCAGTGATCCGGGACTGGCAGTTAAACGGTGAGATCATCCGTAAGACTGGTAGGACGGAAGAGACGGTAGTACCGGTTAA
>ERZ506427.423-NODE-423-length-24435-cov-4.844668_pt1 | contig 24435 bp, 27 predicted proteins | sample MGYA00513666_ERZ506427 | MGnify/ENA metagenome assembly ERZ506427
ACCATTTCTTAACCACTCGATATTATGGATTCTATGCCAATGCATCTAAGAAAACATTGGACAAAGTTCATGCATTTCTTAGAATCAAAAAGAATAAAAATTATTCTCGTGAAACTAGAAAAAAGAAATTAAAAAACAGCCTCAATAAATCCAGATACCGCACACACTTGATTGATTCTTTTAACCTAAGACCCAATCCAATGTAAATGTAAAGCCACAATGCAGTATACTTATACATAATCCATTCAAGGATAAAAGAAATGACAGAACATACAGAAAAAGATGTATTGATGAAATGCACAAAATGCGGTTACGAAGAAGAAGTACCTAGATGGTTGATCGATGAATTATTTCCAAATGAACCTGAAGAAAACTATATGATGCACTGCCCTGAATGTGATCATAAAATGATTGTAAAAAAATAATTCAACAACTAAAGACAAATACAAAATGTTGGCTATTATGATAGCCCTTTTTGTCGTTCCTGATAACCCACAAATTGTGATGATTCGATAGTTTTTTTACATATCGTATTTCCCTGTTCCGAAACCAAAATCTTAATATATAAGAAATACCGAGAACATTTAATGATTCTCGGTATTATTATTGTAGTAATACAATGCACCTAATAAATTAGCGTCATTGTTGAATTTACACGCCTGTATCTCAGGCATTTCTATAGTGGAAAACCACGTCTTCATACAGTTCATGTTTTCTTTTATACACTCAATTAGTTTCGGTTGTGCCGATATTCCTCCACCAATCAAGATTGTATCCACATCTAACAACAATTGAATATTACTCAACATCCAAGCTAGATTACTACAATACGCATTAAATCCAGCATATATTTTTTCCTCATCGAGATGATTAAATAATTCTTTCCCTGTTAAACCCGTCGTTCGTTCGAGACCATCTTTTCCAAAATAAGCAGCCATCGTATTCTTATATGTCTTCTCTGTATCCATATGTGCATCTGAATATTCTCCAGCTAATAAATGTGAACCTTCATACACCTTATGATCAATTACGATTCCCATTCCTATATATGTACCTAACACAACAACAAGTGCATTTTTAGAATCTTGTAAATTTCCAAAGCCAAGCTCCGCCCACGTTGCACATCTGCCATCATTTTCTAAAGTAACCCTACAATTCTTTATCCTCATAATTTCTTCTTTCAAAGGATAATCCGAAAGAAAAGAAAGTTTACCTGTTATATAAGCTTTTGAATGATCTTCATTCATAATCCCCGGCATACTAATGGCGATCCCACTATAATCAAAAGGCAAAGAACATATCGACTCTACAATATCTTGTGTCGTTTTTGGTGTTGTATAGTCCCCTTTTTGAAGAAAGCACCCCATATCATCACATAAGCCATATTTAATATTAGTACCACCAATGTCAATTGTTAATATCATAATTTATTAGATGTTGAAATCGTGTAACTATATAAATCGCCACGATAGTAACACATCGTATACTCCATTTTTCTTCCTTTTTTATCAAAGGAAATACGCTTACGCGCTAACACAGGCTGGTCCTTACGTATTTTTAAAGCTAAGCACACTTCTTCACTTGGATTTACTGCTGAAAATTCTTCATCAATACGTGCTGGAGAGCCAATCACTTCATATACGGATTGTGTATGTTCTCGTAAATCTAAAGGTAAATCCAAATCCAACGGAAAATAAGATACAAAATAAACCAAAAGAACATCGTCAGCTGTACGAACTCTTCGTACACAATACATCATTTCTTCTGGTAATCCAAACAATTCACGCGTTTTATCATTTGGAATTTCTTTTGTAATGTGGAAAGCTTGGGTTCCAGGCACTCTACCCAGTGCAGTCATTTCATCTGTAAAACTACGGATATGTGATAACTCCTCTTTAATTTTAGGTCGAAACGTTACAAACGTACCTTTTCCACGACCTCGTTTTACCATACCCTCTTGCTCTAACTCTAAAATTGCTTGTCGAGCCGTAATTCTTGAAACATCATAAATCTGTTGAATTTCCATTTCACTATCAACGCGATCGCCCAAAGACAAAACTCCATTCTGGATATCTTCTTTGTAGAACCCCTTAATTTGTTTATAATAAGGAAGATGACCAGACGTTGTATCCAATTTATGCATAATATGATCTCCTTAATAACATTTGTTATAACAATTATAGGTTATTTCTTCTCTGCTTGTCAATTTCAATCCATTCGTCTAATGTCATTGGAACATAATCACTGTACATACAAAAACAGTTTATCAATTGACATGGCACAGTTTCTAATTGTCCATCACCAATTCGTGGATGTGTTTGTTTCTGAACATAGTCTTGGTATGCATCTAAAAACTGCTGATCCTGCGTTTTATGAATATGCCCATGCAGCATAAAGGTTTTTGGTTTTCCACTCTCATCTCTACGATATTGCCCATTATAACAAGCAAGCGGATAATGAGATAAAACTACTTTTCGCTTATTTTCATTTAACTCCGCATAATCTTTGATCCATTCAAAACGAGATACATCAAAATTTTTATCCTCTAAAAAACGATCATGATTCCCTCGAATCAAATAAATCTTTCCCTTTAATTCATCCAAAATATCCATTGTCTCTTTCGCATTTCCCCACGAGAAATCCCCAAGCACAACAACTTCATCATTTTTTCTTACCTTACTATTCCATTGATCAATCATATACTCATTCATTTGATCAATATCTTCAAATCCTCTTTGATCCATTTTTTCATTTAAGGAACGATGAAAAAAATGTGTGTCTGCAATATAATAACGCATCTATTAGCTCATCCTTTCAATAAGAAAATAGCGGAAAACCCGCTATTGTGTCATACACGCAAATCCTTCTGTTTTATAAACATTCTGCGTCTTTTTTAAACTTACATAATCCGATTTGGCTTCTCCCTTATCCAACAAACCATTCTCAATCAGTGTATCAATATCTGCAGTTTTGAAATTCATTTCAACCGTAACTTCAACCTGCTCTTCTTTTAATTGCGTAGAAACATGAACTCCTTCAATTGAATTATATTTCTCATCCAAAGATGAATTTATCTTAGCTTGAATCTGTTCAGAATTCATATCATCTGTTATACCTAAATCCGAAAAATTCATCGCAAAGACTTGTGTCATTTTTTGGATTTTATCCCCCTTCGCTTCAAAAGTAACCTGTTGCGAAGAATCATTTTTACAATCAATCACTGTTGTTTTATTCACTTTTTTTGTTGTAACAGGCGCCTTATTTGCAGATTTTGTCTTCTGATCTGTTATATCACTCAATTTCGTACAGCCACATAAAAGTAAGCTTACACATAACAAATATTGAATTCGCATAAGTATACCCCCTTACGGAATCCATTTTATCATGAAATCAAATGTTCATCCACAAAGTTTGTCAGTTCACTCAACCCTTTTTCAAATAAAGAGCTGTCTTGTGCAAGGCCTAACCGAAAATAATACTCTTTATCAAAGCATGAGTCAGGAACAAAGAAAATTCCTTTTTCCACAAGCAACAATTTCGCAAAGCTCTCACTCTTTAACTCAAAACCATATTTTAGAAAACACACCGTACCCCCCCTTAGGTAAGATACATTCAAAGTTTGGATTGCAATTCAACCATTCCGTTACTATTGCTTTATTTTTCAAAATTATACTTTTAGCTCTATCAATCAATACATCCCTATGTTTCAAAGCTATAAGCCCTAATTTATCCACCAATGGCCCTGTTGAAATCATAGAGTAATCCCGTCTAATATTGATTTGATGAATCACATCTTCATTCGCCTTTACCCAGCCAAGTCTTAATCCTGCAAGTGAAAAGACTTTACTTAAGCTAGATGTTGATATCCCTTTTTCATATATATCACTGATTGAAAGTTCATCATTTAAACCACGATAAACCTCATCACAAAAAATATAAATATCATTCACTCTACACAAGTCAATAAGACGCATCAGAAATTGTTTTGAATACTCCGTACCTGTTGGATTAGAAGGATTATTTAAAATAATCATTTTCGTATTTGAATTGATATATTGTTCAAAAGATTCAATGTCCACTTGCCAATCACTTTCATACAATTCGATTTCATGAACCTTACATCCAATTGATCTAGGAATATCGATAAACTTCTGATAGCCAGGAACAACTGTGATAACTTCATCCTCTTTTTCCAACAATGTATTCATCACTAATTCATTTGCCTTTGACGTACTCTCATCATTAAAATGACGAGATTCTCTTTCTCTCATTGCGAGAAATGGAGCATCGCAAAGCTTTCAGCCTGGTTCTAGACCATGCATATAGTCTTTACATAACTCTTGTTTTTTTGAGCATTTCCAATCCATGTAGACTGTACTCTGTATTCTCATACTGCATCCAGCAGGGCTTACGCCTGAGACCTGAACTAGATGAGGGATTCTTTAAGTTAGAATCCAAAGCAGTGTTTCATTGTGTGTCCACATTTTTTCATATTTAGAATTGTAGATGGCATCATTTTCGTAATCATTCATCCATTGTTCCACTTTGAAATCTGGCAATCTCATTCGTAGAACACTTTGCTCAAGAAGTCCTTAGCTCGATCCGATTGAGGATTTTCGAAGAATTTTTCACTTGTATTTTCTTCAACAATTTCTCCTTGATCCAAAAAGACAACTCGAGTTCCTACCTTTCTCGCAAACCCCATTTCATGTGTAACCACTACCATTGTCATTCCTTGTTTTCCAAGATCTTTCATAACCTCAAGTACTTCCTTGATCATTTCAGGATCCAATGCACTTGTTGGTTCATCAAACAACATGATATCTGGATTCATACACAAAGCTCTGGCAATCGCAACACGCTGTTTTTGTCCACCCGATAAATTATTAGGATATGCATCTTTTTTATCTAATAGCCCTACTCTCTCTAAATATTTCAAGGCTATTTTTTCAGCTTCTTCATCCGTTTTATTTAACACCTCAACTTGAGCTAATTTACAATTTTGTAAAACCGACATATTCGGAAACAAATTAAAGTGTTGAAACACAAATCCCATGCGATTTCTTTGTTCACGAAATTTCTTCTCATCTTCCGGATTCATCCATTCATCATCCAAATAAATCTTTCCCGTATCCACATGCTCTAATCCATGAATGCATCTCAACAATGTACTTTTACCAGATCCACTTGGACCAATCAAAGAAATAATATCTCCTTTGTTGACCTCTAAGCTTACATTCTTTAGGGCACGTGTCTTATTAAATTTTTTCGAAACATTCTCTACTCTAATCACTTACAGCCAACCTCTTTTCCACTTTACTTCCAATATAAGAAACAATGCATGTCATAATCAAATAGAATATAGCCGCTAGCATATATGGAGACATAACATCATAATATTCTGCCCCAATCACTTGAGCTCCTTTTAAAAGTTCTACAGCACCAATACAACTAATCAATGAACTATCTTTTATTAATGTAATAAATTCACTGATCAATGGTGGAATCACACGTTTAAATGCCTGAGGCAAAATAACAAGCTTCATAGTCTTCCAGTTCGATAATCCTAAAGTTTCACATGCTTCCCATTGCCCTTTGTCTACGCCATTAATACCTGAACGAAGCAATTCAGTTTGATAGGCTCCAGAGTTGATGCTCAAGGCAATCATACCAATCATGATTGGATTGATTCTTAAAACATTACCTGTAAAAGCTGTATAAATAGATGGAATTACGGAAAATATAATCAGTATCTGTAATAATAGTGGAGTTCCACGAATAATTGTGACATACACGAAAGCTATAGCTCTAGGCACCTTGTGTTTGCTTCTTCTTCCGCTTGCGCCTAAGATTCCTAATACTAAACCAATTAAAAGGGAAAGCGCTGCAATCGCAACCGACAACAGCGCACCCTTTGCTAAATAGAGTATATTCTCTAATGTAAACACTTGATCAATCGCAACAAACATACACTTTCCTCACTTTTCCTTTACTTTGTTTCTAATGGAGATAAATCATATTTTTTACACAACTTAGCATAATCATCGCTAGCCAAGAATTTCTTGATACATTTATTAATTTTTTTAATAACATCCTTATTTCCTTTTTTCGCAATGATATAGTTTTGTTCATCCATCAAGGATTCATCTAACATTTTAAATTCGCCACTCGTTACATAGTTTTTCGCTACACCCAAGTCAACAATAGCTGCATCATATTGATTTGCACTTAATGCATTCATAATGTCTTGTACATTCTTTAATCCAGTTACTTTAGCATCCTTAACTTCTTTTGCGGCAGCCTCACCAGTAGCTCCAGTTTGAGCAACTAAAGATTTACCTTCTAAATCAGCCGTTGATGCGATATTCGAATCTTTTGGAACCACTGCCACCTGACTTGAACCTAAATATGGATCTGACCATTCCACTTTACGTTTTGAATCATATGTAAATCCAGAAATACCTACATCAATTTGGTCTCCTTGAATTTGAGTAATGATATTATCAAAATCCATCTTCTTCATTTCTAATTTATAAGTAACTCCTTCTTCTTCACTTAAATATTCTTCAAAGCATTTCATCATATCTGGATCAAATCCAACGATATCCCCCTTTTTATTTTCTGATTCATAAGGAGCATAATCCGGAGAAATTCCTACCGTTAAAACCTTTTCATCATTTGATGCTGAACCACTTGAACATCCTACCATTGTCAAAGCTGTTAAAGCTGCCATTCCTAGTTTAATAATTTTTTTCATTTTATATTCCTACCTTTCTCTGTATGCAAATCAAAAATTAAAACTCTATTATTACGTCGATCACTTTCCATTCACACACACCCTTTCTAACAAAAAAACGCCCAAACATATTGGACGTTATATACGCGGTACCACCAAATTTCCATCTGCCTATGCAGATGACACCTCATTCTTAACGCGAATTCACGATTTAGCCTCAAACTCTTCGACCAAATAACTCCAAGACACGTTCCAAAAGTTTTTTCAATAACTCACACCTACCGTTATCTCTCTTAAGAAAAATTACTTTTGTACTTCTTCTTTTCTTTGTCTATGTAAACTATTATATTCGTTTTCTGTAAACTTGCAACATAAAAATGAAATTATTTTACATTTATTTACATTAAAAAAGCTTCCCTACACGGAAAGCATTCTCCTTATTTACTTTTGTTGAGAAAACTCGTTTAAAGCTTCGATTGTTTTTTCGTATTGCTTTTTTACTTCACCAAACAGCTGCAACCCTTCCTCTAAGTTACCTGCACGTAAGCTTTCAGTAATATCAAAACTTGGTTTATACAAATGATTAAAGCCCAAATTCATGCATACACCCTTTAAAGTATGCGCTGCACGAAATGCGATATCCACTTGTTTTTCATTCAATGCAGTTTCCAATTCTTGAAAGCTTGTGTCTTCTCTAAATTTCAACGCAAACTTTTTAATCATAGCCTCACTTGGCAAACGTTTAATAACATCTTGATAATTTGCACCCATCTTTTCATAGCATTCTTCTATCGTCATGTTTCATTCTCCTATAATATAACTATATATTCATTATATCGTTTTATTTAAAGCGTTAATATAATCTATTATATTCTATATTCTAACCAAATAAAAATCAACATAAAAGGAAGTGAAACACTTCCTCATTAGTTCTTTAATGCTTGTAATGGAGCTGGAATTCTTCCGCCACGATTAATCATAACGTCATTTGAAATTTGAGAAATTGGCATAACAGGACCTGCGCCTAATAAACCACCAAAATCCAATTCATCCCCAACATCTTTTCCAATAGCTGGAATCACACGAACGGCTGTCGTTTTTGTGTTAACCATACCGATTGCCGCTTCATCCGCAATAATTCCTGAAATAACACTTGCACTTGTTTCTCCTGGAATTACGATCATATCCAATCCAACACTACATACAGCGGTCATTGCTTCTAATTTTTCTAATTTTAAAGCACCTGTTCTAGCTGCATGAATCATACCCGCATCTTCACTTACAGGAATAAAGGCACCAGATAAACCACCCACATTACTTGTTGCCATAACGCCACCTTTTTTGACTGCATCATTCAACATAGCTAAACATGCCGTAGTACCATAAGCGCCACATGTTTCCAATCCCATTTCTTCTAAGATATAAGCAACACTATCTCCAACAGCTGGAGTTGGAGCTAAAGACAAGTCTACGATTCCAAAAGGAACCCCCAATTTTTCACTCGCAACGGTTCCAACCAATTGTCCCATACGTGTAATCTTAAATGCAGTACGTTTGATCAAATCTGCAATTTGATCCATACGCAATGATTTATCTGCCTTACTTAATACGGCACGTACAACACCAGGTCCAGATACACCAACGTTAATTACGCAATCGGCTTCTCCTACGCCATGGAAGGCTCCCGCCATGAATGGATTGTCTTCAGGAGCATTACAAAATACAACCAATTTTGCAGCACCTAAACAATTATCATCTTTTGTAGATTCTGCACAACTTTTAACAATTCGTCCCATCTGTGCTACTGCATCCATATTAATACCTGCTTTTGTACTACCCACATTTACGCTCGCACAAACATGTTGAGTTTTAGCCAAAGCTTCAGGAATTGATTCAATCAATTCTCTATCTCCTGCCGCATATCCTTTTTGTACCAACGCAGAATATCCGCCAATAAAATCTACACCCAACTTTTGTGCGCATCGTTCTAAAGTCAAGGCATACTCAACTGGATTTCCACCTGAACAAGCTACTAACATCGCAACAGGTGTTACACTAATTCGTTTATTTACAACAGGAATACCATATGTCTTGCTAAAATCATTACCTACTTTAACTAAGTCCTTCGCTAAGCGGCAAATCTTTTCTTCCACCTTTTGACATGATACATGAATATCTGGATCCATACAATCTAATAAGCTAATGCCCATTGTGATTGTACGAATATCTAAATATTCTTCATCAATCATCTTAATTGTTTCTAAAATTTCATTTGTCTGCATACAAATACCTCATTAAATCTTGTGCATAGAATTGAAAATATCCTGGTGCATGCAACGAATGACTAGATTTTTTTCTTTTCCTAAAACTTCCATCTTATCTGCAAATTCATCTAAAGGAATACTCATCTTATCGATATCCACGATCATTGTCATCGTAAACATAGAATCTACAATTGTTTGTGTTACATCTAATACATTCAAATTATGGTCTGCACATTCATTTGCGATCAACGCTAAAATGCCGACCTTGTCTTTTCCAATTACACTAATAACTGCCTTCATAATATTTTCTCCTTCTTACAATTTAATTTCGCACTTCTCATAACGAATAAGTTCATATGGTTCATACGCATCTTGGATTCCCTGCACATTTACATCATATTCACTTGGCATAAAGGATACCTTATTTTGTTGATTTAGACAATCCTTAATAATTTGACTCTGCTCTTTTGTCAAAGTTTTTGACTTTTTGAAGCAGATTTCATTCGTTTTGTTTACTAAAATAATATCTACATCTAAACAATCTGCCGCAAACAAATGATCTTTCCAATCACATTCCTGAACATTAAAATAAAAATCACTGTTGTCGATATCTCCACCCTCAAGTACAAATATCGCAATATCATTTGTGTAACAAAAATGAAGATCGATTCCACTATTCAACATTTCAATTTCCTCCTGTGTCCAATCTTCATCTTTTATTACTAACATAAAACGGTTTTCTACATAGTCCATGATGGCACCAAAATCGATGTCATACGCAAATTTTTCTTTATTACTCATATATTTATTATAAAGATTATCTTAAGAAAAAGCGAATCAATTTCTCATTGATTTTAGTATAGGGCTGATAGCGCATCGGTAAATCAATAATTCTTTTCTTGTCCACAATACTTTTCGTATGACTAAACGTTTCAAATCCACGCTTTCCATGATAAGATCCCATACCACTTTCACCAACACCGCCAAAGCCCATATTGCTCGTAGCTAAATGAATCACAACATCATTAATACAGCCACCCCCAAATGAAACTTCACTAATAACTTTTTTAGATACCTGTTTATTCTTTGTAAAAATATATAAAGCCAAAGGACTTGGCATAGAATTGATTTTATCAATAATCGAATCTAAATTTGAATATGTAAGAATTGGCATAATTGGCCCAAATATCTCTTCCTGCATGACAGAATCCGACCAACTTACATAATCCATAACTGTTGGTTCAATTTGTAAGTCACGATATTTTCCTCCATATACAACTTTTTCTGAATCAATCAAACCTAAAATTCTCTTACAATGCTTTTCATTAATAATATAACCATAATCATCTAAGCTTGCATATTGACGTTTTATTTCTGATATTACGCACTCAACAAATCTATCCTTTATTGATTCATGTACCAACATATAGTCGGGGGCTACGCAGGTCTGCCCACAATTCAAATATTTACCAAATACAATTCTTCGAGCAGCCAATTGAATATCTGCATCTTTATCTACAATACAAGGACTTTTTCCACCTAATTCCAAGGTAACTGGAGTTAAATACTGACTTGCTTTATTCATAACAATTTTTCCAACACGTTTTGATCCTGTGTAGAAAATATAATCAAATTTTGAATCTAACAATTTAGAACTCACTTCACTATCCCCAAGCACACAAGTCACATATTCTGGATCAAAATACTCTTTTATCATGTCACTAATAACTCGCGATGTATGTGGACTAAATTCACTAGGCTTTAATACAACTGTATTTCCTGCTGCAAGTGCATCTATTAACGGATCAATAGACAATAAAAAAGGATAGTTCCAAGGACTAATCACTAATACCACGCCATAAGGACTTGGTTTTTCAAAGCTACGAGATAGAAACTGTGATAAAGGCGTATATACAGTTTTCTCTTTTGAAAACTTACGAATGTGCTTTTCCATATAAGTTAACTCACTTAAAGCTAACCCAACCTCACACATATAGGTTTCAAAATTTGATTTTCCCACATCCCTTTTAATTGCTTCATTGATTCGATCTTCATAATTCAAAATAGCTTTTCTTAAAGTCCTTAATGCATTAATCCTAAAATCTAAATTTAGGGTTTTATGCTGATTATAAAATACTCTTTGTTTTAAAACGATTGGATCCATACTCAATCCTCCACTACTAAATCATACACTTTTTCTAACTCTTTTACACTCCACAAAACAGGAACTGGATACAGTGGATTGGCTTCATGATCCGCATATACTGCCAATTCATGTATATCCGATTTCTTTAATTCACTAAATGTCGACGATATTCCAAAATGCTTCTTCATTAAAGTGATTTGTTTAATAAAACGCTCAGCACCAACCTTATAAGAATCCTTCGCATTACAGATGCCACAATGCAGAGCCATTTCATAGAGTTTCTTATACACACTTTCTCCATATTGTTTCAATACAGCATCAAGTAATGTCGCATTAGCTAGTCCATGCGCAATATTATATTTACCACCTAATGAATGAGCAACTGCATGCACATATCCTACATAAGATACTGTAAAGGCATGTCCTGCATAATAAGCAGCATCGAGCATATTGCTTCTAGCTTCTAAATCATTTCCATCTTCATACACCTTATATATATTCTCAAAAATTAGTTTTGTAGCCTTTAACGCATATTCACGCGTCTTCTTTGTGGTCGAATTACCAATATAAGCCTCAATCGCATGGGTTAATGCATCCATCCCTGTACATGCCGTAACAAATGGAGGCAAAGATAATGTGGGCATAGGATCTAAAACTGCATAGTCAGGAATCAAATAAAAATCATTGATTGCATATTTATGACGTGTTTTTGAATCTACAATGACAGCCGCAAGAGTTGTTTCACTTCCTGTTCCAGCTGTGGTAGGCACACAAATAAGTAGTGGTAGTTTCTTCCATATCTTTAAAATCCCCTCCATCTTAGATAATGGTCTCTTTGGACGAGCAAGTCTAGCACCAACGGCCTTAGCACAATCCATATCATCCTCCGCCAAAACCAATTAAAGCCTGACAATTCGAAGACAAATATAAGTTTTTTGCTTCTTCTACATTATCACTCGTTGGATTGGCAACCGTCTTATCATAAATAACATACTCTATAGAATGATGATCCAAGTGTTCACACATACGATCCAATATGCCTAACTGATGCACAGTCGCATCCGTAATAACCATGACTTTAGAGATATGATTATCCATACATACATGAGAAATCAAAGATGTACTCTTCAATATTTTTGGAGTTCGATAAGGCAAAACAGGAATCACAAGTTTAAAACATTTCTGAAAAATTCGACAATATATTTTCTTGAACGTATTCATAAAGTACCTCCGTTTAGTTAACTTTGTATACTTTATATTTATTTGTTCACTTTGTCAACTATAAAAAATATGGACACATTCATGTCCATACCTTTATGCTTTCATCAATAGCCTTTCAATCGATTCTTCACTTACTGAGAAGATGGATGCGATACTTGAAATACTGAATCCTTTGTCTACCATCGTTTGATACATCTCAAGTTCTTTTTTCTCGCTGCCTTGTTCTATTCCTTTTCTTATTCCTTCAGCTTCCCATTCCTTTGACTTTACTTCCAGCCATCTCTTTTCAGCTTCACACATCTCAATCTCCTCCTTTTCCTCTAATTCCTTTAAATCCAGCCATTCTACATCCGTCAATGTCTTCACTACCTTTAATACGCTACTTTTCACAACCCCAAAGTCATTTATTGCTCCTTCATAAATAGACTGATCATAAATACTTCGACATATGTAGAATAGATTATGCACATCCTTTTCATTAAAATTATATGAAGTCTTTCCTGTGATTTCAATCAGATTCATTTGGTAGTCATGGAAATAGGATTTTAATCTCTCATCCACCTCGACCAGTTCTGATAATTGCCTAGCTGCATGCCAAGGCCTTTCTCCTGTATAGAATACTAGAATGTGTACCATAGGTAGTTTTTCTTCTACCTTATTCTTCTTTAACTTCTTTAACATTCGGTCATAAGCTACAAACTCATATGTTGCAGTCCTTACAACCATGGACATATCCACACGACTTTGATTTTCAATAATGAATGCACTATAGATATTTCCATCATTGTACTTACGAATCACATTCACATGCTTTTCTAGATTCATATGCGAATCATTCATCTCTGAATCGAGTTCCATACAGTTTTCAGGTTTAAGAACTCTTTCTCCATCAAAAAAGTATGCATTAAAGAAGTCAACAAAATAGGCATTGTTTTCTAGGAATTCCTTCATTGTTTTGTCTTTTGTTTTCAATTTATTCACCCCTATATCTAATACGAAATAAATGGAAGTTTTTATAGAAAAGTTGCGTTTGTTAAGATATTTTTACAATTAAATATAGAATTTATTAAACAAAATATGTATAATAAGCCCATAAAGGGAGTAGCCTGCACATATATGTGTTTACAGCTTCGTCAATACGATATTAAATCCGGACTGTGATGAAATGGCAAGACTTTGGTACATAAGACCAGAGTCTTTTTATTTTATCTGGTCCAGGAGGAAAATATATGAATATCATTTTATTAGTATTAGGATTTATTCTACTACTAAAAGGAGCCGATTGGTTTGTCGATGGCGCAAGCAATATTGCCTCACGCTTTGGCATACCCCAACTTATTATTGGACTTACTATCGTTGCGATGGGAACCAGCCTTCCTGAAGCCTTTGTTTCTATTACTGCTGCTCTAAAATCGAATGCAGCCATCACAATTGGAAATGTTGTTGGTAGTAATATCTTAAATGTTGGTATCATTCTAGGAGTCACAGCACTTATTCGTTCATTACATATTCAAAACAGTACAATCAAATATGAAATGCCATTTATGATGCTCGTAACACTTGTACTCATTCTACAAGGCATAGACAATACGATTTCACGATTCGATGGTATTGTCTTGTGGTTATTCTTTCTTGGTTACTTATACTACATTTTTAAAATGTCTAAGAATCAAATGGAAGAAACTGAAATCAAAAAGACAAACCCTTTATTTATTCCATTAGGACTTATTTGTTTAATGGTTGGTAGCAATCTTGCGGTTGATGCAGCCACAAATATTGCTATTTCACTTGGTGTTAGTCAAAGATTTATTGGACTTACAATTGTAGCTTTAGGAACATCTTTACCAGAACTTGTCACTTCTGTAACAGCCGCAAGAAAAGGCAATGCCGATATCGCAATTGGAAATATCATTGGATCAAATATCTTTAATATCCTATTTGTCGTAGGATCTAGTGCACTCATTACACCTGTACCTTTTGAATCGCACTTTGTCATCGATTCATTTGTCGCAATCTTGATTGGTCTAGTCCTTTATATTTGCACTAAAAAAACAAGAGTACTCGACAAAAAAGCCGGCATACTCTTGTTGGTTACATATTTAATTTACTTTATTTATCTACTTTATTAGCCTTCAATAAATCACGAATTTCTTCTAATAAGACAACAGTGTCATCTTTTTTAGGTTCTTCCTGATCAAGTTGATCATTTGTAGTCTTTTTAAAATGCGATAAAAACTTCAACATTGTAAAGATGCATGCCGCAACAATTAAAAAGTCCACAACATTCTGAATAAAATTACCATACGTTATTGTAGCCGTTCCCACGTAAAATCAAGACCACCAATCAAAATACCCTCAATCGGCATCAATATATCATTTACTAAGGAAGTCACAATTTTTCCAAAAGCACCACCAATAATGACACCCACGGCCATATCCGTGACATTTCCTTTGGCAATAAATTCTTTAAATTCACTGATTGGTTTATTTGGTTTCATGTTTATTTACTCTTCTTTTCAAAATGCAAAGTTTGTTTCAAAACAGTAGAACAAGCCAAGTCACCAATGACATTCACACAAGTAGCTCCCATGTCACACAAAGTATTTATCGAAATATAAACACCTAGAATTTGATTTGTCGGAATACCTGCAATCGGGCATAAAGCGGCAAAAGCTGCAATCGCACCACCTGGAACGCCTGGAGTACCAATACTTAACAATACGTTACAAGCAAGTACTGTAACCATAGTACTAATGCTTAAATCAATACCGAGTGCAGTCGCAAAGAATGTAATCATAAATGACATCAAAATTGAAACGGCATCCATATTGATCGTTGCTCCTAAAGGAAGAGTCAACGAAGTAATCTCTTCTGGAATACCAATCTTTTCTGAAGCACACTTTAATGAAATAGGGATCGTAGCACTACTTGAACAAGTTCCAAACGCATTCAATCCTGCTGGTGCAATATCTTTAAAGAATTGTATTGGACTGTATTTTCCAAACAATTTGACCATTCCCCCATAAATAATAAACGCATATAAATAGAACGTAATATATAATGCCAATAATACTTGTCCTAATTGAAGCATTGTATCTACACCATTTGAGTGCATAACAGTCGCAATACAGGCAAATACTCCAAATGGAGTCACATACATAATTTTACTAATAATAAAGATAGAAATCTGATAAATTGAATCACACAAATTGATAAATGGATCTGCTTTTTCCTGAATAGCCAAGCACGCCAATCCAACAATTACCGCAAAAGCTAATACCTGAAGCATATTTCCTGATGCGAAAGCTTCAACTGGATTGGATGGAATAATATTCTGTAACGTATCCAACAATCCATTAAATGTGGCTGCTTCTACCTGCGTTTTTGTCGCTACGATATGCGCATTTTTCCCCAAATGTAACATACGAGGCAATACTAGACCAAGTCCAGAAGCCAAAGCTGTTGTTCCCGTATACCATAATAAGGCATGTAAACCTACCTTACCTGTTTTGGCAATATCTCCAATGCCAATAATTCCCATCACTAAACTTGTAAACACAAGTGGGAAAATCATCATTTTTAATGCCGACATATAAATTGTGGCAACTACACTTAATGCTGTATTTGCCCATTCCGGCATAATAATTCCAACAATAACACCTGCAATCAATCCAATAAAAATACCAAGTGTTATATTAAATCCCTTCTTTTTCATAACTCTCCTCCAATAATGTAAATATCTTAGCATACAATTACGAAGATGTAAAAATGACACCATTTAAAATAGTGTCATCTGATTCTCTTCATCCAATCCCTCTAAAGCATTCATATCCGCTAACTTTTCAACTAAAGTCTTTGAAAGCTGTGTACGCTTCAATACATCTTCCTTAGATAGGAATGGTTTTTCTTCTCTAGCCTTAACGACAGACAAACCTACGTTTGAACCCAATCCATCAATACTTGTAAATGGTGGAATGATTGCCTTTGGATCGTCAGGATCTACAATAAATTCGGTGGCTGCACTTCGATTAATGCTGATATTTGAGAATCTAAAGCCACGCAAAACCATTTCTAAAGCTAACTCTAACGTATCATAAATAGCCAATTCTTTATCACTCGGCTTTTGTGTTTTATCTTCCTTCATATGCTTGATATCCGCCATTCTTTGACGAATAGCCGCTTCACCTTGAATCATTGTTTGTACATCATACGCATCACATCGAATACTGAAATACATACAGTAATAGTGAACAGGCATATGCACCTTAAACCACGCAATACGTACCGCCATCATTACATAAGCAACGGCATGGGCTTTAGGGAACATGTACTTGATTTTTGTACACGAATCAATGAACCATGCTGGTACATTATTGGCTTTCATTTCGGTAACCCATTCATCCTTCAAACCCTTACCCTTACGAACACTTTCCATAATGGTAAAAGATAGCTTTGGTTTCACTCCATATCCCATTAAATCAACCATGATATCGTCACGACATCCAATAACTTCATTCAACTTGCAAGTACCGTTATCAATTAAATCCTTGGCATTTCCCAACCAAACATCCGTACCATGAGAAAGACCTGAAATAGTTACCAATTCCGCAAATGTGGTCGGCTTTGTAAGCTCAAGAATACCACGAACAAATGGCGTACCAAACTCTGGAATACCCGCTGCTCCTGTTACTTCATTATATTTTGTTGTATCAATTTTCAATGATTCCGTGGTAGAAAAAATAGCCATTGTAGCCTGATCATTCATTGGAATCTGACGAACATTTACACCCGTTATTCTTTCCAACATCTTCATTGCCGTTGGATCCACATGGCCTAAAATATCGAATTTCAAGATATTATCGTGAATCTGATGGAAATCAAAGTGCGTTGTTTTCCATGTTGCATTCGGGTTATTAGCTGGATACTGAACAGGTGTAAAATCATGAACATCCATATCCAATGGAACAACAACGATTCCTCCTGGATGCTGTCCAGTCGTTCTTTTTACGCCTTCACAACCTTTGGCCAAATCTACACGCTTCGCCTCATTAAAAGGCTCGCACTCCATTTCCTCCTCATATCCCTTTACATAACCATATGCCGTTTTTTCCTGTACCGTACCTACAGTACCCGCTCTAAATACGTGATCATCTCCAAATACCTCTTTTGTGTAGGCATGCGCATTCGGTTGATATTCACCAGAAAAGTTCAAATCGATATCGGGAACTTTATCTCCTTCAAAACCTAAGAATGTTTCAAAAGGAATATCCTGACCATCTCCACGCATAATTTCTCCACAAACCGGACAAATCTTATCGGGCAAATCAAATCCAGATTTTGCTTCATCACCATCTAAAAACTCATAATGCTGACAATTCTTACATACATAATGAGGTGTTAGTGGATTTACTTCTGTAATATTTGACATCGTCGCGACAAAGCTAGACCCTACAGATCCACGTGAACCTACAAGATATCCGTCATCATTGCTCTTTTTCACAAGTAAGTGTGAAATATAATATACTACATAGTAGCCATGTCCAATAATACTATCCAATTCACGTGTTAAACGTTTCTCAACAATATCTGGCAAATCTTTTCCATACCATTCGTGTGCTGTTTCAAAACATATATCACGCAACTTTTGGTCAGATCCCTCAATGTCAGGTGGATACAACTTATCTTTGATTGGAAAGATAGGCTCAGTTAAAAGCTTCAATTTATTTGTGTTTTCCACAACAATTTCATAAGCTACATCTTCACCCATCCATTCAAAAGCCTTCAACATTTCATCTGTTGTCAACAAATGCTGATTTGGATTGCTCGTAGCCTTACGTGCTTGTTTATTGTAGATATATAAAGGATGTCTCGCGTTTCCAATAGCCTTCGCATTGATATAAACATCGCGAAGACGTTTCTCATTTGGATTCACATAATGTGCATCACTCGACGCAATAACCATTTTTCCTGCTTCTTTTGCCGTATTATAAATAAATTGTAAATACCATTTCAAGTCATCTACATCAGTAATACTGCCTCGATCCAATAGATTCTTATAACAATCCAATGGCTGCAATTCAATATAATCATAATACTGCATCGCTTCATATAGTTCTTTTTTACTACGCGTATGTGCTAATTCAAAAATCTCACCATTTTGGCAAGAAGAACCAATCAATAAGTTTCCATGGTCCCATTTCTTTGAGATTTCTTCCTTAATAATACGAGGCTGTCCATTTTCTTTTCCCATACTCACTAAATATTGCGTATGAGATAAAGTAATCAATTCAAATAATTCTTTCAAGCCATCTTTATTCTTCGCATACACAGTCATATGATATGGACGATTTCTTTCATAAGGCTTCTTTGTAGAATATTTTTCACACCCACCTTCCATATCAACCAATGTATCTAAAGTTGCTTCATGTCCTAACTGATTCATCATGTTATACATGACTTGCGAAAGAACGTCCGCATCATAGTCCGCACGGTGCGCCCCTTCTCCATCATAACTTACACGATAATGACGACATACACTTCCTAAATTAAAACGTTTTTGATCATTTGGGAGCATGGCATATGATAATGGTAACGTATCAATAACCGGATTCATTAATTCTTCATGACCCGTTTTTCTGCAAGCAGCATTCATAAAGCCAACATCAAATGTCGCATTATGTGCAACTAAAATAGAATCACCAATAAAATCCAACAACTCTTCTAAAGCATCTTCGATAGGTTTAGCACGATCCACATCATTTTGTGTGATATGCGTCAAATTTGAAATATGAGCCGGAATCGTACGTTTTGGGTTGATAAACATCTGTAAACGCCCCACTTCTTCACGATTCTTAATTTTCACACCGCCAAACTCAATAATTTCATCACGCGTGTTAGAAAGTCCTGTGGTTTCCAAGTCAAATACAACAAATGTTGCATCCTCTAATTTTCGATGATCATTATTGTAAACAATATGATATTTAGAATCAGCCACTAACATTTCACATCCATACAACATTTTAAATTCACGATTTGGATCTTTTTTTGATAAAGCTTCAATCTTATGTTGTGCCATTGGAAATGCCTGTACAACCTGATGATCGCATACCCCAATTGAGTCCATACCCCAGTCATAAGCTGTTTGAATAAATTCTTCGATAGCACAAACTCCATCCATTTCAGAAAAATTAGAGTGTACATGCCATTCTGTTCTTTTAACCTGTGCATGATCCATTCTTTTCTTTTCTTCTGTAATTTCAAGCTTACGCACCATAAAAGAATCACACTTTGAAAAGTTATCATAAACAACTTCACCCGTTAAAATAACGTGCATTCCTTTTTTTACACTATCAATTTCTTCAATTGGACATCTTGCCCCTTCAAAACGCTTAGCCACGATTGCATCATCATAATCACTAATATAAAGCATCTGCAACGTTTTTCCACTTTTCATAACACGATTGTCAATATCAAAGATATGTCCTTCAATTTGTACATTTGAATAGCCCACTCGCAAATCCGCTATCTTATATGTTGTAGCCGATTCCTTTTTATAGCTATTCGAAGAAGGATATTGCTTCTTCACCGGCTCTGTTTTGACAGGTACTGGTGTAATTTCAACCTTAGCCGTTTCAATTGCGACATCATCTTCTACTTTCTTACAAACAATTTCTTGTGTAATACCTACTTCACTTAATTTTTCCATTAAAGACGGCAAAGCCAAATTTAAAGCAGCTAAACGAGCTTCATCGCGCGTAGAGAAACAAATCGTATCCTTTTCTATATAGGGATGAAGAAAGCGAAAATCTTTAATATCGGCATATTTTTCAACAAAATGGTTCACATATCGATCGAGTTCATCCATTTCCACTTTATTGTTCCGTACATGAATATGAAGCCTTACATGTACATGCAAAGCAACCTGAAGCTTTGTGATAATTTGCTCATATATTTGTAAAGGAATTACATTTTCAAATTCAACATAAAAATCAACTACTTTATGAGCCGCATGAAATACTGGGTTCGCATAAAATTTAGCTGTTTTAAAGTATGAATATAATTCCTGATCTAATAATTTCTCAAATACTTCCATTTTCTATGTCCTATTTTGCCATTTTTTCAAAAGCATCCTTAGCCGCTTTTTGTTCCGCCTTTTTCTTTGTGCTACTCGTTCCTTGACCTAATAAAATATCATCTAAATATACGCCCATTGTGAATGTTGGCGCATTGCTAGGGCCTTTTTCTTCTAACAATTTATATTGAATTGTCTTTCTAGAATCTGCCTGGATTACTTCTTGAAGATGCGTCTTATAATCCGTTACCGCTTCACTCTTTTCTTGTTTAAATACAGGCTTCATATATTTTGTTAAGATATCATCACATACAGAATATCCCTGATCAATATAAATAGCTCCGATACAAGCTTCGAATTGATCAGCCAAAATACTTTCTCTGTGGCGTCCACCTGTTTTTTCTTCTCCAACACCAAGACGTAAAAATTCATACCATCCTAATTGTCTATTTAGTACTGCTAATGTAGATTCACAAACAGTTTGCGCACGAAGCGTAGTCATCTGTCCTTCACGCATTTTTGGCTGCATCAAAAAAAGCTGTGTTGCGCTCCAAATCTGCAAAACCGAATCTCCCATAAATTCAAGACGCTCATTATCGCCCATTTCACGATGATGTTCATTCGCATATGAAGAGTGTGTACATGCTTCTAAATAAATATCTTCATCTTTATAACTATATCCATTTGCCTCTAACCAATCGATAAATTTCTCCATTTTTATTCTCCTTTTTCTAGATCTTCTAATACACAGGCCGGTACAAAACCAGAAATATCCTGTCCATATTTAAAAAGTTCTCTTACGTTTGAGCTTGAATACAAACTATATTCAGGACGCGTAAACAAACAAACTGTTTCAATATGATCATCCAATCTTGCGTTCATAAAAGCCATATTTTGCTCGTAAGTACAATCCACCCCATTACGAATTCCACGTACCAGCACAGTAGCATTTACACTTTTACATGCATCCACTACTAATCCAGATTGAATTTTACACGTAACATTCGGCATATTCTTAGTTGCCTCATTTAACCATTTTAATCTTATTTCTTCATTAAACTCATTATTTTTATCTGAATTTGGTGAAATAAAAACAACAAGTTGATCAAACAATTTACTTGCTCTTTCAATAATATCTAAATGCCCATAGGTTACTGGGTCAAAAGTTCCACAAAAAGCAGCAATTTTCATTTTATATTCTCCTTTCGATAATATGAAATACGTGTAATTCCATATGTTTTTTCTTTATATTTTGTAAATGAAGCCATTTGCTCTGGCCATATCTCTTCCTGTAAGCTTTCAATCACAACAATCCCATCCTCTTTTACAAGATTCTGTTCATCTAATTTTTGAAGTAATTTTTCATTCTCTTGTTTTGCATAAGGAGGATCAATATAAACGACATCATACTTTAATGTAAGGCGCTCTAACACGCTAAAAATATTTCCGCAAATAATTTTTGTTTCCTTGTCCGCCTTTAAACTTTTTACATTTTCTTTAATGACAGAAACAGCTCCCTTATTATTATCCACTAAGGTAGCATGATCCATTCCACGACTTACGGCTTCTAATCCCATATTCCCTGTCCCGCTGTAACAGTCCAAAAAATTTCCACCATCGAATAGATTTCCTAAGCTCGAAAAGATAGCGCCCTTTATTTTATCCTGCGTAGGTCGCGTCGCATCATTTTTAGGACTTTTTAATGATCTAGAGCCATATTTACCTGCAACAATTCTCATAATAAACGATCCATCTCCTTTCTGCGGATTGAACAAATACAATTTTGTGCCAACCCCATCGTCAACATAATAGAAATTAGACTTGTACCGCCACTACTAATAAATAAAAGTGGAACACCTGTAAAAGGAATCAAACATGCAACTCCTCCTGCATTCAAGAAAAAGTGCATAAATAAATAAACACCAGTTCCTCCTAATACTACTTTATACATGACTTCACTCGTTTTAAAGGCATAGTAAAACAATCTAAATTCGATTAAGCCATATAAAGCCACTAAACATAAAAATCCGCCAATTCCTAATTCTTCAATTAATACAGCTAAGATATAATCATTATCCGCCTGTGTTAAATATCCATATTTACGAGCTGAATTTCCAGGGCCTTTCCCTATAACATTGGCACTTGCAATACCATATAAAGAATTGGCCGGCTGATATCCATCTCCATATACATTTGTATAAGGATCTTTAAAGTTTTCAATACGCACAGCAATATGTGCTAATGGAGTATGTTTTAATACCTCGGTGCCAATATTTGTTACCCCAAACAAAACAACAGCAAAAACAATTCCTGCAGTCACAATAAGTTTCAAAATACGTTGTGTGCGTAGTAACACTGGATATTTTGGTATCATGATACATGATAAAAAAATAAAAGTAATAATCGTTAATGTTCCATAATCTTTTTGGAAAACAATTATTATACATATACAGATATACACAATCCAAGCTCTTTTGAAAAGCTTGCCCTTTTCCTTTAACATAGACGTTTTCTTTTTTGCACGATATAGACATGTCGCACATAAAATAATCATAAACGGCTTCACAAATTCACTCGGCTGTAAAGACATTCCAGCAATCTGAATCCACGCATGGCTTCCTCCTACTTCTGGAAATGCGAATGGAAGCGCCAATATGAATAAACAAAGAGGAATAAATCCTATTTCCAATTTTGAAAACCAACTGAAACGAAAAGCTCTATTCATAAATAACATGGCAATATAACCAATCAACACAAATACACATTGCTTGCCCATGACTTTAGGTACAATATTAGGTGCATAGGTAGTCTTTCCTACATTGGTTGAGACAATCATGAATGTTCCTGCCACCAAAAGAATCGCAATTGCCCAGTTAATATATTTATCGCACTTTGGATCTAAAGCCAGAAATGATAATCTCGGCTTCTTTGTCTGTTCAGACATGCTAATCCCCCCATCATAAATTCTATTTTACCATATTTTCAAAAATCATTTGTCAAGAATTCGAAAATGCTATAGAATACTTGCGAGGATGATTACTATGAAAATAACAAGCAAAGACATTATATTGGATACAGATGAAAGAATTCGCATGCATAGTGAACCAGTTTCATTGCCTTTATCAAATGAAGATAGAGAACTATTAGAGGCTATGCTAGAGTATGTACGTAATTCTCAAGATGATGAAATAGCACAGGCCGAAGGTCTACAACCCGCTGTTGGTATTGCTGCCGTTCAGGTTGGTGTTTTAAAACAAATGATTGCCGTTGTAATTCCATATGAAGATGGTGTAGATGAAGTTGCCTTGGTCAATCCAAAAATCACTTCTGAATCTGTACAAAATGCATATTTAGATAATGGAGAAGGCTGTTTATCTGTAAAGGGAGAACATCCTGGTCACGTTTTCCGTCATGCACGAATCAAAGTTCGTGGTTATGATTTAATTCAAGACAAAAATATTACGATTTCGGCAGAAGGCTATTTTGCAATCTGTCTTCAACATGAAATCGATCACTTATCAGGTACCCTTTTCTACGATCACATTGATGCCAAAAATCCTTGGAAAAGTGATGATGAGGCAGAAGTCATTTAAGCTTCTGCTTTTTTAAATTGCGTAGCTTTGCTATAATAAAACTAGAATCATTAAAAATATAGAAAGAGGTCGAATATGCCAAAAACACAAGAGCAAACGTTTGGGCATGCATCGAACAAAAAACCATATCACGCAAAAAATCACGTTGAAAAAGGTGATACTTTAATCTATGCCTTGGGAGGTTTAGGTGAAGTTGGTAAAAATATGTACTGCTATGAACATGAAAATGAAATTTGTATCGTAGATTGTGGTGTTTTGTTCCCCGGTGATGAATTGCTAGGAGTTGATTATGTTATTCCTGATTATCACCATTTGATTCGCATGAACAAAAAAAGAAAGTTTTTAGTAATTACCCACGGTCACGAAGACCATATTGGAGGAATTCCTTTCTTACTTAAACAAGT
>ERZ506427.432-NODE-432-length-23905-cov-4.968470_pt1 | contig 23905 bp, 20 predicted proteins | sample MGYA00513666_ERZ506427 | MGnify/ENA metagenome assembly ERZ506427
GATCTGAGGGCTTCGGACGGCGAAAACGCCCCTTGGCGGCAAGATGTTCGCGCGGTGCATTCCCCAACGGCGCTTTGCGGGGCTTTTCGGACACATAGCACGCATATCTTGCCAAAACAAGCTGTATCTGAACACATGGCGGCGATATGTTGCCACGAACCGGTGTTTCCCCGTCCGAGGCCCCTTCGTGAACGCATCAGGGCACAATCTCGCCACGGCCGGCAGCGCGGGAACGCACCGGGGCGATACCTTGCCATGGCCGGCAGCTTGGGAACGCATCGGGGCGATATCTTGCCATGGCCATGCGCCGGATGATCGCCACCGAAGTTCATCGACGGCCCATCTCAGACTGTAATGGGCCTAAACCCCTGACGAACCGGGCAGATGAAAGAACTGCTTCCCGCGAATGCGGTGCTTATTCGATGCTCTTCAGCGCCTCGATCATGTTGATTTTGGCCAGGGTGCGGTTGGAGAGCTGTGCCACGATAAAGGCGAACAGCAGCGTGAGGCCGCATGCGTAGGCGTAGCTGATCGGATCGATAGTCACCGCAAAGTAAATGGAAGGCATTTTCAGCACATAGGTGAGCATGTGGCTGAATGCGCATCCTGCGGGGATGCCCAAAACTACGCCGATAATGGTTAGCAGTACCGTTTCCTTATTCACATAGTGGTTAACTTCGCGCTTGCGGAAGCCCAGCACCTTGATGGTTGCCAGTTCGCGCGTGCGTTCGGATATGTTGGTTGCGGAAAGCGTGAACAGCACCACGAATGCCAATGCCGCTGCCAGGAAGACGATAACGTACACAATGGTGTTGATCAGGTCGAACGACTTTGAGAATTCCTCGTTCATCTGCTGAGTGCTGGAAACGGAAAGAAATTCGCTGCGTTCAGCCAGGCTGTCGGCGAATGCCTCTTTTTCAGTGTCGTTGCCTGAAAGCGCAAGATAGAAGCCGTTGGGCTGAACTTCTTCGTCGAACAGCTGCTCATAGGCGCTTTGCGTAAGATAAGCAGCATTGCCCAAGTAGTTGTCTGCAACTTGGGTTATGGGCACGGTCGCTTCGTCGAGTGCGCTGGTTTTCACGGTGATTTCGTCGTTCGCGTCTACTCCTAAAAGGTCGGCAGCGTTTCGCGTGAGAATCATGCCGTTGTCGGAAAGAGGCAGTGCCTCTTCACCGCTTTTAAGTGAAACGTAGGGAGAAAGATCAGCGCCATCGGGGAGCACGAATAGCTGCAGCGATTCGTCGTCGCCGTTGGAGGTGAGGGTCACCGAATCGACGGCAACTTCTTGGATAGAGGAAACTTCCTCGCTTCCCTCAAGCAACTCTTCGCATTCTTTGAAGTTGCCGGGGTTGGTGATTGCTAAGGCATCGTAGCGATAAATGTCGCCGTATTGCATCGGGGAAAGGGCATGCACGGAATCCTTGATGGCGAATCCGCAGATAAGCAGAGCCATGCATCCCATGATTCCGAATACCGTCATGAAGAAGCGCTTCTTGTAGCGAAGCAAGTTGCGCGCCGTTACCTTATCCAGGAACGCCAAACGCTTCCAGATTAAGGGGATTCGCTCAAGGAGGATGCGCGAGCCGGAACGGGGTGCTTTCGGGCGCATGAGTGTGGCAGGCGTTTGCGCAAGCTCGGCGCGGCAGGCGAATACTGCAGCCCCAACAATCCCCGCAATGAAGAACAGCATGCTGCCCACGCCATAGAACGTATCGAATGAAAGTAAATACGTGGGCAGGAGATACATTATCTGGAACACGGTGAACAGGAATGCGGGGAAGAGCACGAACCCGCAGAATTCGCCCACGGCGCTGCCCAGGAGGCATGCCAAAAGCGCGTACGTCAGGTACTTACCTAGGATGGTGCGGCTGCGGTATCCCAACGACTTGTAGGTGCCGATAAGCCCGCGTTCCTCTTCAACCAAACGAGTGATGGTGGTAAGCGCGATGAGTACGGCAACCACGATGAACACCACAGGGAACACGAACCCAATGGCTTCAATGGAAGAAGCATCCGATTCGACACTGGCATAGCCCGCATTTGATTCGCGTGTCTGCACGTACCAGCGTCCTTGCTCGATCTCGTCCACTTCAGCTCGCGCGTCTTCGAATTTTGCGTGGGCTTCCGCTTTGCTGTCCTCGAATTGAGTGCGCTGTTCGTCGAGTTCCGCCTGTCCTTCTGCAAGTTCAGTTTCAGCGGCGGAGAGCTGCTCTTTACCTGATTTCAGCTGCTGCTTTCCTGCGGAAAGCTGCTCCCATCCCTGTGCGATGGCTTTCTTGCCCGCTGAAACCTGCGCTGCCTGGGCGTCGAGTTCCTGCCTCGAGGCGGAAAGTTGCTTTTCCTGGGCATCAAGCTGGGCAAGCGTTTGAGCGCGCTGCGCTTCAATGCCCGCAAGTTGGGCCGAAGCTTCCTCTTCGCTTATCATGCCGGCAGCCAAAGTGGCATTGACCTGCGCTGCGGCATCGTCGCAAGCGGCATTTGCCTGGGTTCGCCCTTGGTCGATCTGAGCTTGTGCGCTTGAGATTGCAGCATAGCCGTATTCGATCTGCTTCGAGGCGCCCGCCAGCTGATTTTCTTGCTGTCGAAGCTCGGCTTCCGATTGTGCCAGGGTGCTTTCACTGTTGCGCAAAGTGCGCTTATTCGCGGCAATTTCCCGTTTGCCTGAATCAAGCGTGCTTTGTGCGTTGTCGATTTTCCGCTGCGCATCGGAAAGCTCTTCGTTTACCTCGGCTTCCGCTTCGGCTATTTCATCGAGCGCATCCTGGCGGATCTGCTGCGTCCGTGCCTCTTCGCGCTGTTTCTTGATCCCCTCTATCTGGGTAGTGAGGTTGTCGAGCAACGACGAGTATTCAGGGGAAAAGCTTTTCGCCCCTGTGCTGTTTTCGGCTTTCACGTATATAGCGGTGAACACATCGGCGGTTACGGCATCGGGTGTTACGAAGAACGAGTAGTCGGGCGATGCGCTGGCTCGTATGGCGATGGAGCCATTGGGATTGGTGAGTTCGGTTGGGTCGATCACGCTAGCGGTGATGGTGTACTGGGTACGCTCGAATACCTCGTTGTCGTTATTTTCGAGCGTTACGGTATCACCGAGCGAAAGCCCCGAGTCGGTAAGGTAGTTTTCCGTTACGGCAACTTCATGCTCGTTTGTGGGCAGGGCACCATCGAGAACCTTGGGCAGGTTGAACCCTTCGCCTGAAAGCGCCTTTACTCCTACGCTTGCGCGTTTTTGCCCAAGCGGTGTATACGTTTCTTCTTCCCAGGCTCCTTCTGCGGCGGCAACGCCTTCGAGCGAGGAAACGGCCAAAACGTCATCTTCGGTCAGCCCCAGAGTTGATTGCACGCACACATCGTAGAGACCTTGCTCGCTGAAGAAGGCGTCGGCGGAATTGCGCAGGTCAACGCAGGATGCGCGCAAGCCGCACACCATGGTTACGCCCAATGCGCAAATGACCAGGATGGAAATAAAGCGCTTCTTGCTGTTGGCAATAGTGCGGAAGGTGTCTTTTGAAAATGCTCGTGCCATGGTTGGCTACCATTCGATTTCGGCAATAGGCGTGGGGTGTGCGTTTGTTTCGATGCTGGTTACCCGTCCGCTGTTCATGCGGATAACGCGGTCGGCCATGGGGGCAAGGGCGGCGTTGTGAGTGATGACCAGTGCGGTAATGTGCGAAGAGCGGCAGGCGTCTTGCAACAGCTGAAGAATCTGTTTGCCGGTGCGGTAATCAAGGGCACCGGTGGGTTCGTCGCATAAGAGGAGTTTGGGGTTCTTCGCGAGTGCTCGAGCGATGGCAACGCGCTGCTGCTCGCCGCCGGAAAGCTGAGCGGGGAAGTTGTTGAGGCGCTTTTCCAAGCCAACGCGACAGAGCGTTTCAGCTGCATCGAGGGAGTCAGGGCAGATTTGCGAAGCAAGCTCGACATTTTCAAGTGCTGTGAGGTTGGGAACCAGATTGTAGAACTGGAAGACGAATCCTACTGCGGCGCGGCGGTATTCCACCAGCTGCGATTCGCTGCTTTGAGCGATATCCTGTCCGTCGATGAGCACGCTGCCGCCTGTAGCGCTGTCCATGCCGCCCAAAATGTTCAGAGCGGTGGTTTTCCCGGCTCCCGATGCGCCAAGAATTACAGCGAGTTCGCCCTTTTCGACAGAAAAAGACGCGCCGTCGAGAGCCCTGATCTCCGCTGCGCCCGACCCGTACCGCTTAACAACGTTGTTGAATTCGATGTACGACATGTCGGCCCCTCGCTTTACTGCGTACGAAACGGTGCTCCGGTTGGGTTTCGCAATAGAGCTTAGCTTGTAAAACCGTGTAGCGTGGAGCACCTTCTGCTTTATTCAGTATACGGGAAACCGCCAGGTCTGTGCCGCTTCTGATTCCGCATGGATCGAGTTGGATCAAAAAGACGCCTTCCTTTTCTCGCAGTTGAGAAAAGGAAGGCGTTCAAAAGGCCAAAGCGTTACTTCGGGCTATGTTGAAGCTACCTGGATGGGGGGGGACGGCAAGCGCTAGGGCTAATCGATGGAAATGAGGCGCTTGCGATCTTCGGGCTTGGGCAGTTCCTTCTTGGGTACGTTGATGCTCAAGATGCCGTTTTCGAACTTAGCGGAAATGTCGTCTTCTGAAATGTCATCGCCGACATAGAAGCTGCGGCGGCATGAACCAACGAAGCGCTCCTTACGAAGGAAGGTGCCGTTCTCGTCTTTGTCTTCTTTCTCCTCATTGGTGGAAGCGTTGATGGTGAGGTAGCCATCGTTTAGCTCGATTTGGACGTTTTCCTTATCGAACCCAGGCAGGTCGATGTCGAGTTCGTAGGCTTTGTCGGTTTCCTTGACGTCGGTCTTCATCAGAGAGGCGTTTGCCTTGGGCGCTGGCTCGGTTCCGAAAAATCCGAAATCGAATGGGTCGCTCATAAAGTCATTGAAAAAGTTCCTGCGTGCCAACATGCTTATCATCTTCTTCCTTTGCCATGCAAAGGGATTGTTGGCTTGCCGATTTCCCTTCGCGTGGCTGTTGTTTCTTTTGACAACTGCAATAGTACGCGCAAATTAGCACTCAAAAGGTGAGAGTGCTAATTAGGTACCATTCTGTAACCTTTTATAAGATTATCTAAGTGCTCTATTGATAGATATTTGGGAGCCCAAGAAGAAGGTTGCTAAAGCCTGCGTTTGAGAAACTGGGCATAATAATCCGATTTGTTTATCCTTCATGGCTAGTTCGGGGTTGGAGTATTAATTTTTAAGCAATTGCGTGTCAACAGCATGTGTTCACTTGCTATTATGCGCTCATGCATAATCGTCAGACATCTTTTTCACGAAGCGGGGGCCAGCACCGAGAAGAACGATCTTCCCGATCGGGCAGCCGCACGGATCGCACCAGAAGCACGCGTCCAAAAGAAGCGCGTGCTGGTTCCGAGCGCTCCTCAAACCGTTCGGGCGGGCGAAGCGAATCGGGTCGTGGGCGAGGTTCTCGCGATCGCGACGTGCGAGGCACTCGCACCGAGCGTCAAATGCGTGATGAAGGACGCGGGGGTAAATCCGCTCGTGCCGAGCATGAGGTGCGCGGCGAAGGCCGCGGGCGCGAATCCGCTCGTGCGGCACGTAACCATTCTGAAGACAGAAACCGCACCGGTCGCAATTCTGGTGATTCCTCGTCTCGCCGCGGAGGCAGTACGCGCGAGCGCGAAGTGTATGTGGGCTCGGGCAATCGTGGTTTCAGTCCTCGCAAAGGTCAGGGCCTTGACTCATCGTGGATGGCCGATCGTGCCGCTTCGTCCTCTTTGCCTCTCGCCACGCTTGCGCCTGTCTTGTGCATAGTCGTTGTAGTGCTGCTTGCCATTTTCCTGGTGACCAGCATTGGCTCTTGCGTTTCTTCTGCTGATAATTCCTCGCAGGGCGATGGTTCGCAGGCCGATCAAATGGAAATCAGCTACACTCCCTCCATCCAGGCCATTGATGGCGTGTCGGATCCAGGTGCTAACGTTCAAGGCATTTCTCTTGCCGATTCGAATGCGAGTTACGTACCGCAATTAAGCGAAGAGGGAGCCACACAGGTGCGGGATGCTATTTCGGCTATTACCGCGAATAACAAAGCTGTTGGTTTCGCGTTTATCGATTTGCAAACCGGCAGCGGATACGTCTACAACCTTGACCAGCGCGTATATGGAGCTTCTTCGTTCAAGAGTCATGTGCTTATCTATGGATGCCAGCAGGCGCTTGAAACGGGCAGGACAAGTGTTGCGCGGGTGAACTCCAGCGCGCAAGATGCCATCATCAATTCCGACAATACCTCGTACTACCGCATGCGCAGCGTGTTTGAAAGCTCGGCTTCCGAATCGCTTTCTGCGTGGCTTTCTTCTATGAATATCTCTACCACGCTTGCCAACGACACGTCTTTTCCCCACTACTCGGCTCGTGAATCGCTGAAGTTGTGGATGAACACGTTCCTCTATTTGAACTCGTCTGATTCCAATAAGGAAATCACTAAGTGGGCAAAAAAGATGCTCTCCGGAACTACCGTTTCGATGGTTCGCAGCGGCGTGGACCCAAGCTCCAACCCGGTAAGCCGTGAAAAGATGGAAAGCGTTGCCCAGGAGCTTCTTGGCGTATTGTGCGCTGGTAAGAAAACGGTAGAAGTCGGTGAAGCAAAGAAGACGAATGCAAATTCGGACAACGATTCGGTAACGGTGTACGACAAGGCCGGTTGGATCAACGGGTCGAGCGATGATGCCGTATGCGATGCGGGTATCATCGAAGAAGACGGCAAATACTACCTCATTACGATCATGACGGATCTTGCCGATGGCGAAACAAGCCGTGCCGAGGTTAGCAACCTTGCTGCTGCTTTATGGGATCAACGCTCAACGCTTGCTCCCGAGCAAGGATACAGGCAGGTATAAAGCAGAGTTAACGGGGGCTTGCGCCTCTTGGCAATCTGCTTGCCAGAAATCCTGCAGAAAACGTGAAGATTTTCACAAAGGCCCAAATCGGTGCGCTGCGATGATTGACGAAGGCCGCGAATGCAGTATAAACTGCAAAAGTTCGCTTTCAAAAGCCCCGTACATGCTTGCGATTCGAACTCTTTTCCGCCTGGGAAACGTCCCTGCGCCGGCTAAGCTGGTCCAGAGCTTTTCGGCAGCACCGTTTTGCGGGAAGGAAAGAGATGCGGAGTAGGATCCCGCGCCTCGGGTTGGCAGCAACTTTTGAAAAACGACACTTGTTACTTTATTGGAGGAACACTGTGAAGACCTATTACGCAAAGCCCAACGAAGTTGAGCGCGAATGGCTTCTCATCGACGCTGAGGACCAGGTTCTTGGTCGCGTCGCTTCGAAGGCCGCTCACATTCTCAAGGGTAAGCACAAGCCCACCTACACGCCTCACGTTGACACCGGCGACTTCGTCGTAATCATCAACGCTGACAAGATCAAGATCTCTGGCGTTAAGGCTACCAGCAAGGAATACTATCGTCACAGCGGTTATCCCGGCGGCCTGAAGTGCGAAACCTTCCAGGAGGCCATGCAGAAGCATCCCGAGCGTGTTATCGAGCACGCAGTAAAGGGCATGCTCCCCAAGAACACGCTCGGTCGTGCAATGGGCATGAAGCTCAAGGTTTACGCTGGCGCAGAGCATCCGCATGCAGCGCAGCAGCCCCGCGAGATCAAGATGGAGGATAACTAATGGCAGGCGAAGCAATGTATTACGGCACCGGCCGTCGCAAGAACGCTGTTGCTCGCGTTCGCATCGTTCCCGGTACTGGCAAGGTAACCGTTAACGGTCGCGAGGGTGTTGAGTTCTTCGGCCGTCAGGCTCTTCTCGACTACGCAACCACTCCGTTCGTTGTAACCGACACGCAGGGTCACTTCGACGTAATCGCTCGCTGCAATGGCGGCGGCGTTTCCGGTCAGGCTGGCGCTCTGCGCCACGGCATCGCTCGTGCTCTCCTCGAGGCTGGCGACTACCGTGCAGACCTGAAGAAGGCTGGCTACCTCACGCGCGACTCCCGTATGGTTGAGCGCAAGAAGTACGGCCTGAAGAAGGCTCGTAAGCGTCCGCAGTTCTCGAAGCGCTAAGCGTTACGTTACCTACGCGATGTATTGGAAGGCTCCCATTTGGGAGCCTTCTTTTTTTTATTTTGCGCACCTAAAGCCCTACATACGACCGTTGTGTGGAAATCAACTTGCGGAAGGGCGTGGCCACGAATGCCGTGATGCGGTTGCGTCGCCGTTCTATGTTCCCCAGATCAACTTGCATGCATTTGCTCCTACGGTTGATGTCGGCTTGGCTCCTGGCGAGGAGCAGAAGGCGAGCGGTCTTTCTGGCGAGCGGTTCTTCTGGTTCGCAACCCTTCGGAAGGGTGGCTAGTGGTTGATTTCGGCGATGTTTTAAGGCATCTGCTTCTTAGCCGCTGCTGCTTATTGACAATGAAACGCATTCGAATTGCTCAAATGGTAAAAAGCCAGTTCGATGCTATGTATTGAAATACGCAATAATGCCGTGGAAAAAAATAGGGCATTATAGTGGCTTTTTTCATGAAAAAATAGCGTTTATGAAGAAAATATGGCGGTAACGCCCATCAATATTAGTGAAATGGGTAATTATTTCAAATGAACGCGTTTTGAACATGATCATAACCCGTTCATGTGCCAAAACAGCCAAAAGCCCTGTCTGAAGCCTTGCAATCCCTTCTGGCGGTCGTAATATGAACCCGCAATTTGAGTTCAGCGCAAAGCGGATTTCGGTTGCTGAACAATGGTTTTAATTTCGGTTTCATGTAAACCGAGTACGTCCAGGAGGATTGATCATCTATGGCATATGTAGTAGCTATTTCCGCATTCTTTGTTGTTGCAGCGTTCGGCATGTTCATTAAGTACGATTGCGGCAACGGTGCTCAGCTTGAGGCTATGGCCTCCGAGGCTCGCGCTCAGAAGCAGGCTCAGTTCGCAGTTGAGTCTCGCAACGTGTACCTGCGTCAGTTCGACGAGGCTGCAGCTAGCTTCGCTAAGTAGTTGTTTGGCGCTGAGTTTTCAATAACCAAATAAGCTTGAAAGGTCCCGTAAGGGACCTTTCTTTGTTTGCGCGCAATGAGCGAATTGTACTCAGTTGCGAACGAGCGGCTCGCTTCGGTAGGACTTTGACGGCGAGCGGTGCAGAGTTGGTAAAAGCCAAAAGTATGTATGGCATGCGTAGGGGAAGGGTGTTACTCTTATGCGCCATGACTATTTCGAAGAACATACGAGGTTTCTGCTTTGCGCTGCTTGGGGGCATCAGTTGGGGCTTCTCCGGCGCCTGTGCACAGTACCTTTTTCACCATTACAATGTTGATCCGCTTTGGGTGTCCTCGGTTCGTATGCTATGTGCCGGCATCGTGTTGTGCGCATTCGCCCTTGCAATAGCGCGTGGTCCTTTTCTTGCTATGTGGCGCAATCGAAATACGGTGGCGTCGCTTGTGGTCTTCTCGGTGTTTGGCCTGGCAGCATGCCAGATTACCTATCTGCTCGCAATCCAGAATTCCAATGCCGGCACGGCAACGGTGATTCAGTACATTGCCCCCGTTCTTGTTGTGCTGTATTTATGCCTAAGGAGCCATCGCCGTCCCCTTAAGCGTGAGGTTTTGGCGATTGCTCTTGTGATAACGGGCACGTTCCTCGTTGCCACGCATGGTAACCTCGGCTCGCTAGCGCTAACTCCAGCAGGCTTGTTCTGGTCGCTGGTTTCGGCCGTTACGTATGCCATGTACACCCTTATCCCTCGCAGGTTGATGCTTCACTACGGAAGCGTGCCTGTTGTCGCTGGTGCGCTTCTTATTGGCGGTATTATTTTCTCTGCGGCTCTTCAATCGTGGACAGTAGATCCCGGGTTTGATTCTTCGGGCTGGCTGCTCCTGTTCTTTGGCTTGGTGCTGTTTGGCACCATCATTGGTTTCACCTTGTACTTCCAGGCGGTTAAAGACATTGGCGCAACGAAAACGGGCATTGTCGCCAGCATCGAAACGGTTTCGGCAACCTTGTTCGCGGTATTGTGGTTGGGAACCTCGTTTTCTTGGATCGACATTGTCGGCTTTGTGTTCATCATGGCTACTGTGTTTGTTCTTGCGAAGCATCCCGGTGACGGTGACATCAAAGCCGAAAAGTAGACCATTTCGTTATTCACGCGTCTGATGGCTTTCATGCGCGGCTAAGACAATTTGCCGTAAGGTTTTGACGCCTGGTGGAGCATGAAAGTAGGTGTCTTATTCGGCAAGTGGTACGAGCGCAATCTGTGTCTGCAGATGCTTATTGGCAATGTAAATGAAACATGTATATATCAATTATTTCTAATAAGAGAATTGCGCAACAGTGCGCAATAATGAGTTCAGCAAGTTACTGCTCTTGCTTGGGGAAGCAAGAGCGTGGCTCCCGTTCGAACGTGCTGGGGGGCACGTAGTAATGGGAAGGTGAACGCCAATGGGGATCGGAGTTCACCAAATGGCAATCTTGCAGGGGAGTGAGGTTGCTTATGTGGAGAGGGCGCTCGTAAGGGCGCCCGCTGCATTTCTAGGATTTGAGGCCCACAAGGAGGGGCATCATCTTCGCTCATGCAAGCCAGGCGTATGCCTGGCTTTTTGTTTTGCTGCACATACTGCAACTGCCCCACGGTGCCATCCGGAAACTATTCCAGGGCCCAGAAACAAAAAATCGGGTCAGGATGCAACTTTTTTTCGATTGCGGATTGTCGGGTGACGCAAAAACGCAGATCGTGGCCTAAAAATGCAGTAAAAAAGCTGCAAAACGATCCCTTTTTTGCTTTGCGGGAATGGAAGAGAGTCCCTAATCGAAAAAAAGTTGCAGAAACGTCAGGATTTTTGTTTTTGCGGTGGGCGGAGATTGCCGTAACGTGGCAAACCTCGCGAAAAATACGCGGAGTCGGCAGCGATGGCAACGGCAATGGTTCAGGCCGAGGAGCAAACCCCGATCTGACGGGTAAACCTGAGCCTGACGGTGGTACGGTTCCAGATTTGCGGTGGTCGCGTTGGTGGAGGGGCGAGCCTGGGGCATGCGAGTTGCATCAAAGAGCAGACTTCCAATTTCGAAGAGTGGCTTTTTGCGTCTGTAAAACTGTCTAGTGCATAAGGCGTGCGGGAGCGAACTGCTGTTTTGCGCGTGGTTCATGATTTCTCGGATGGTTTATTTCCCTATTACGTTCATCCAGCGAATGGTTAACGTTGAAAACGTGTTCCAAATTGAACGTGTTCGATGCTCTTTACATGGGGTTTTGCTGCTATGATCGTTTTACATGCACGAATGCGCAGCTTGGCTTATGCCGAGCAGCTCGTATTCTGCAGAGGAGGGGGAAATGAGAGTTGAAGATTTACGCTATTTTGAGCATCTTGCCGAAGTGCTCAACTATACACGCGCATCAAAAGATCTAGACATTTCGCAGCCAACGCTTTCTTTGGCAATCAAACGCCTTGAAGAAGAATGGGGTGTGCAGCTTTTCTCACGTAATCGTTCTACCGTTGAGCTTACCGATATTGGGCGAGATATCTCAGATTGTGTTACTGGTGCTCTGCGCAGCCTCGACAGGGCGCGTGTGCTTGCCGAAGAATCTCTTGGCACAGAAAACGCCACGATTAATCTCGGAACCATCTATGCTATGCAGGGTAAGTTCTGGTCGCAGGCGCTGTTCGAATTTCGAGAAAAGAGCCCATTCGATCCGCATATCACGGTTACACAGGCCTATTCGCGCGAACTGCTTCGTAGATTGCGCACAGGGCAGCTTGACGTTGCTTTTGCCAGCCGTATAGAGGACACACCCGACTTGCGTTACAACCTCTGCTGGTCCCAGCCGCTGGTTCTGGGTGTCAACAAAAAGCACCCATTGGCAAAAAAGAAAGAGGTTTCGCTGGCGGAACTGAAGGGGCAGGAAATTCTTTCCTACGATCCCGCTTCCCCTGTTTACCAGGAAATCGTCGACTTGATTGAGGGCTACGACCTTAACGTGCAGTTCTCTTACGATGATGAGATTACGCTTTCGTCGTTGGTTGCCGGCAACGAGTCGAAGACCGCTCTGTTCTGCTATTCATTGATGATCAACGCATTTGATGATGTGGTGTGCATCCCTGTGCGCGAGGCGCCGATTGACTTTCACAAAACCTATGTGGTTAGCCGCGATGAGGGCCGTCAGCCGAAAGTCGTTCAAGAATTCATCGATTTTATGAGTGCTCACCGTTTCCCTCGATTGTTGAGTTAATATAGAACACGTTCAGAACGTGTTCTAAAACGTGTTCGTTATTTAGGAGCGGGAATACCTGAATCAGCGGCAATGCGTTTCCTGAACACCGTCGAGGGGATGTGTTCATGATGCAAAAGGGACAGCATGATCAAAGCAAAGTAAACGTAGCGTATTCGTACGCTAGCGAACAGGGACTGCAGCAGAAGGCAACGGCTCCGAATCCGCCTGCGGAAGCACAGTTGGCCGATCCTCTTTCTTTTGCGGCAAAGGCTCGTTGGTTTGCGCTCGGTTTGCTTGGCGGAATCTTTGCCATGATCGTTAAGCTCGCTCTTCCTACCAAGATGAGCTTTGAGCAGCGTAAGCAGTCCGAATGGGCTGTTTGGGCAGGCTTCGCAGTCAACACCTTCCTTTTGGTTGTTCTCATTAACACGGGCTGCGTGGATATGCTTATTGCGGGCCTGTCGGGTACCGCGGCGGCTCCTGCATATGTTTCCCCTGCATTTGGCTAGGCGCAAATCAAGCACAATAAACTTCATGGATGGCCAAACGGCCCAAGCGCAATGCTTGGGCCGTTTTTTGTGGTGCCTGTCTGGTTTTCGTTGGCGGATGCGGGGCCGTACTCAATTGTTTGGGAATACGCCGAATCCGTCGGGCTCCATTGTTTTGGCCGTTTACCGCCACCACCTTCCGCTTGCGTGGGAAATTACGCTCAAACAACGTCCCGATGAGTGAAACAAACCCGTTTCGCGAGCGAAAACTGATCGAAACAAATGCTGATTAGGGTTGAGAGGTACCGAAAAGGCGGCGGTGGTTATGGCAAAATAACCAAAAGCCGTTAAGCAGTCGCATAAGCGTCAATACCTAAAAGGAGAAAAGATGGCCCACGTTTCTGAAATCTACGGATCGATGGTGTTCAACGAGCACGTCATGAAGGAACGCCTTCCCTCCGCAACCTACAAGAGCCTTACCAAAACCATCAAGGAAGGTAAGCCTCTCGATATCGAAGTTGCGAATGTCGTTGCTCACGCCATGAAGGAATGGGCTATCGAGCACGGTGCTACCCATTACACGCATTGGTTCCAGCCCCTTTCAGGCATCACCTCTGAAAAGCATGACAGCTTCCTGAACCCCGTAGGTGACGGCACCGCTATCATGACCTTCAGCGGCAAGGAGCTTATCCAGGGCGAGCCCGATGCATCGAGCTTCCCTTCCGGCGGCTTGCGTGCCACGTTCGAGGCTCGCGGCTACACCGCATGGGATCCTACCAGCTATGCGTTCATCAAGGATGAAGTGCTGTGCATCCCCACCGCGTTCTGCTCCTACACCGGTGAAGCGCTCGACAAGAAAACCCCGCTCCTTCGTTCCATGAGCGCTGTAAACGAGCAGGCTCAGCGTGTTCTGAAGTTCTTTGGCGAAGACGGCCATCGTGTTGTTTCTACCGTTGGCGCAGAGCAGGAGTACTTCCTGATTTCCGAGAAGGACTATGTAAAGCGTCAGGACCTCGTTATGACGGGCCGTACCTTGTTCGGCGCTGCTCCGCTTAAGGGCCAGGAACTGGAAGAGCATTACTTTGGTGCTATCCGTCCTACCGTCAACGAATTCATGAAGGAAGTCGATGACGATCTGTGGGCACTGGGTGTTTCCGCAAAAACCAAGCACAACGAGGTTGCCCCTGCGCAGCACGAGCTTGCCCCGCTGTTCACCAACTCGAATCGTGCAATCGACGAAAACCTGCTCACCATGGAAAAGATGCGTCTTGATGCATCTCATCACGGCCTGGTTTGCCTGCAGCATGAAAAGCCTTTCGAAGGCATCAACGGTTCTGGCAAGCACAACAACTGGTCGCTTTCCTACGACAAGGTCAACCTACTCGATCCCGGCGACGATCCGATGGACAACCTGCGCTTCCTTGTGTTCCTTGCCTGCGTAATCGAGTCGGTTGATGAATACCAGGAGCTGCTGCGCATGTCGGTTGCCTCTGCTGGCAACGATCATCGTCTGGGCGCAAACGAGGCACCTCCGGCCATCATCTCCATCTTCTTGGGCAGCGAGCTGGGTGCTATCGTAGATGCCCTCATCTCGGGCGACGAATACCATTCCGCTGATGCGATCGCAATGGACTTGGGCGTTGCTGTTCTTCCGAAGTTCATGAAAGACAACACCGACCGCAACCGCACCAGCCCCTTCGCGTTTACGGGCAACAAGTTCGAGTTCCGCATGCCCGGCTCTTCGGTAAACCTCTCCGACTGCAACATGATCTTGAACACCGCAATGGCAAAGAGCCTGAAGGGCTTCGCCGATGCGCTTGATGGTGCCGAAGGCGCCGACTTCGAAAAGAAGGCCATCGCTTACATCAAGAAGACGCTTACCGATCACCAGCGCATCATCTTCAACGGCAACGGCTATTCCGAGGAATGGGAGAAGGAGGCAGAAAAGCGCGGCCTTGCAAACCATCGCAATACCGCCGAGGCTCTGCCCTGCTTCGTAGACCAGAAGTCCCTCGATCTGTTTGACGAATTCAACGTTCTTACCGAGCCTGAGGTGCGCAGCCGTTACGAGGTGAAGCTCGACAAGTACAACAAGCTTCTGAACATCGAGGCACGCACCATGATCCGCATGGTACGTCGTACGTACCTGCCCGCTATCACCGATTACATGGCTGATCTGGCAAGCGATATCACCACGGTGAAGGCTGCTATCTCTGGCGCCGATATGACCGAGACCGAAAGCGTTCTCGAAGTTATCGTTACAGGCGTTGACAAGGCGGCAAAGGCAACCCGTGAGCTGATCAAGGTTCACAATGCCGCTGAAGCCATCGAGGCACCTCAGGAGCAGGCAAATGCCTACGCTAACGAGGTAATTCCTGCCATGGATACCCTTCGCGCCGAGATCGATGCCCTTGAATGCGTGGTAGAACGCGATTACTGGCCCGTCCCCACCTACAACGACATCCTCTTCTACGCATAATGATTGAGCTGGGAGTATAGGGACAGGCCCCTTATTCCTACTTTGCGAAGAGAGCCCCGCTTGCTAAGCAGTATGCAAGCGGGGCTTTTTTGTGCGCTATGCCAAACTGGGAAAGGGGGACCTGCCCCTATACTCCCAGTTTTCGAGGTAGGGTGGATTAGACTTTTGCGTCCCGTCAGTTGCGGAGCGTTACCAACCTGCAACGATCTTTCCCGATAATTGACATGTGCGGCGTATCTTTCGTGGAGTGCTGTTCGGGCTTGCTGCGGCTGGCTAAGATGGGAACGAAACCGTTTCCGACCACGAAGGGTTTGAAAGCATGGCAAGCGAAAAGGCGCCTGGCAAGCAGTTGGCAAAATCGACGGAGCAGTATCAGCTGTTCGAACAGGCAAGCAGGCCACTATTCAAAAAATATGAGGCGGCCATTCGCGAAATGCGTACCCGTTTCGAGATCCTTGACGCCGATCTGGAGTATCGTTTAAGCCGTAACCCGATCCATCACATTGAATCGCGCATAAAAGCGCCTAAAAGCGTCTATGACAAGCTGTATCGTTACGGTGTGCCGGTAACACTGAAATCCATGGAGGAAAACATCCTGGACATTGCGGGCATGCGCGTAATCGTTTCCTACATTGACGATGTAAGCGCCCTGCTGAAGGTTCTCTCCCTTCAGGACGATTTACAGATCGTGAAGGTGAAGGACTACATCACCCATCCCAAGCCAAATGGATATCGCAGCCTTCATATCATCGTGAAGGTGCCTGTCTATTTCCTTGACCGGAAACAATACGTGCCTGTTGAAATTCAGCTGCGCACCATAGCGATGGACTTTTGGGCATCGCTTGAGCATACGTTGAAGTACAAGCAGGATGCCAAGGTTGAAGGCATCGATATGTTCGACGAGTTGAAAGACTGTTCCGATATTATCCAAGACGTCGAACGCCGCATGCAGATCCTGATGCATGCCGTGCAAACGTCCGATGTCGAAGAGGCTGCCAGCAGACGACGCGCCCAGATTGAAGAGCAGGAAAAGGTCGTTGCGGGCGTTGCCGATGCGGTATCGGAAAAGCCCGAGCGCGCTATATCCTCTAGCACCAAGACGGTAACCGAGGCTGCGGTGCAGCGAGCGATTTCCGATGCCGCCGCCGTCCGTGAGAAAACGGAATAGCGAACGAGTCGAAACGTGGTTCTGTGGGCTGTGGCGCATGTGTGTTATGTCGCCGCAAGCTGGGATGCATGCGCGCTGCGCCACCTCAGGTTGGTGCGCTGTCGTCGATTTGCGCCATAAGGGCGGTCTTGTTTGGTTGCGCCCTTGAAGGTTGAGGTGATGGGGACCGTGGAAGCTGCAGGCCCTTAGCGGCGGCTCCTTTGTGGGGAGGGCTACCTTTTACGGAGCAAGAGGCCCCAGTTGCTGCCTTTTTGTGCGGAACTACATCACTCTACTTAGTTGGAGTAGAATAGAAAACCGAAAAAGTTCCCAGCGGGGCGTGCTTACGCGTCCTGGGCTTTGGGGAAGAAGAACCGCGAAAGGAAGAACAAATGGCTGACGTGCAACCTGTTAAGTACATCTGGAAGAACGGCGAAATGGTGCCGTGGGAACAGGCAACGACGCACGTTCTGACCCATGCCCTTCATTACGGTTCCGGCGTGTTCGAAGGTATCCGTTGCTACCACAATGAAGAAACGGATGAAACAGTTATCTTCCGCCTCCGCGACCACATGGAGCGTTTGCAGCGCAGCTCCAAAATTGCCATGATGGACCTTCCCTACAGCGTAGACGAGCTGTGCGAAGCAACCGTTGAGCTTATCAAGAAGAACGAATTGACGTCTTGCTACATTCGTCCTCTTGCATACTATGGCTATGGCCAGATGGGCGTAGACCCGACGGGTGCTCCCGTGGACGTTATCATCGCGGTATGGCCTTGGGGCGCTTACATGGGCGAAGATGCCCTTAAGAACGGCATCCCTGTGGGCGTTTCTTCTTGGCGTCAGCGTTCCTTCAACGCAATTCCTCCTGCCGTTAAGTCTTCCGCTTCCTACATGAACTCCATCCTGGCAAAGCTCGAGGCAAAGAACCACGGCTATGCCGAGGCTGTTATGCTCAACGAACAGGGCTACGTGTGCGAAGGTACGGGCGAAAACCTCTTCACCGTTCGCAACGGCATTCTCTCTACGCCTCCGCTGTCTGACGGTCTGCTTGAGGGCATCACTCGCGACACCATTCTGCATATTGCTTGCGACATGGACATTCCCGCTATCGAGGAATCCCTTACCCGTTCCGATCTGTACATTGCCGATGAGATGTTCATGTGCGGTTCCGCTGCCGAGCTCACGCCCGTCCGCAGCGTAGACGACCGCGAAATCGGTCCTATGGGCCCCATTACCGCGCAGCTTCAGAAACGCTATTTTGAGGTTGCTTATGGTAAGGCGCCCGAGTATGAAGAGTGGATCACCCGCTTCTAATCGAGGTGCGCTTTCAGTGCGCTTTCTTCAAGCCGCATCCCCCTTTGCCGTAAGGCGCAGGGGTGCGGCTTGTTTTTTCAGGGGACAAAATGAGCGCTCGCTGCAGGGGTGTCGCGCCAGGGGAATCATCAACGGTGAAAGGGGTATGGGCTATGCCGGAGCTTAGGACAAGAGAAGTGGAAGATCTGCTTGAGGTCTTTGCGGGTTTAACCCGTCCTGATGATGTATTTGCCCTGCTGGAAGATTTGTTCACTGTTCGCGAGATCAAGGACACCTCGCAGCGTTTGGATGTGGCGCGTATGTTGCGCAAGGGCAGTTCATATGCTGTTATCGAAAAGGCAACTGGGGCTTCTGCGACAACCATCGCTCGCGTGTCAAAGGCATTGAATTACGGTGCAGGTGGTTATGGCCTTGCCTTTGAGGTGCTTGATGCCAAAGAGGCAGAAAACGGGGAAGCCGCCAAGTCGGAAAGCCCGACAGCCGAAGGTGAAAAGCAATAGGAGGGCAACGGCTGCGTTGCCCCGCGAAGCCGCCAAAGCGCGGCTTCTTTACTGAAAGGAGCAAAGACCCAATGAGTTCGTTCGCAGCATTCTGCAAACGCAAGGATATTGAGATTTCCGTTCAGCGCTACCTGATTGACGCTCTGGGCGCCATGGCGCAAGGTTTGTTCGCCTCGCTGCTAATGGGTACTATTCTTTCGACTATTGGCCAGCAGGCTGGAATCGATGTATTGGTTCAGGTGGGTGATTTCGCCAAGAGCGCGGCGGGTCCTGCCATGGCCGTATCCATTGGTTTTGCGCTGAAAGCGCCATCGCTGGTGTTGTTTTCCCTGGTGGCGGTTGGTTACGCGGCAAATAGCCTGGGTGGTGCGGGCGGTCCATTGGCGGTGCTTGTGGTTGCTATCGTTGCTTCAGAATGCGGCAAGTTGGTTGCCAATGAAACGAAGATCGATATTTTGGTTACTCCTTCAGTCACCATTCTGGTGGGATGCTTGCTTTCCATGGCATGCGCGCCTTCCATTGGCGCAGGCGCTACCGCGGTAGGCTCACTCATCATGTGGGCTACGGAACTCCAGCCGTTCTTCATGGGTATTTTGGTATCGGCTCTGGTGGGCATCGCCCTTACGCTGCCAATCTCTTCAGCTGCCATCTGCGCGGCATTGAGCCTTACTGGTTTGGCGGGAGGCGCTGCCGTTGCCGGCTGCTGTGCTCAGATGGTTGGTTTTGCGGTAATGAGCTTCAAAGAAAACCGCTGGGGCGGTTTGATCTCGCAAGGTCTGGGAACTTCGATGCTGCAAATGGGCAATATCGTGCGCAACCCGCGCATCTGGATTCCCCCTACGCTGGCTTCCATGATCACTGGGCCCATCGCGACATGCGTTTTCCAGCTTAAGATGAACGGCCCTGCCATTTCATCGGGTATGGGCACGTGTGGCTTGGTTGGTCCCATTGGCGTGTATACCGGCTGGGTTGCCGATATGGCGTCAGGCGCAATGGCAGCCATTACCGCTATGGACTGGGCGGGTCTGGTGCTAATCTGTTTCGTGCTTCCTGCGGTGTTAACCTACGCATTCGGTCTTGTTTTGCGCAAGATTGGCTGGATTAAAGAAGGCGACCTTACCCTTGAATCCGCCGACGACATGGTGAAAGCCGAATAAGGCAGCAGGTATTCTTGGTTGTTTCTCGCTGAAGGGAGGGAAGGATATGGCAAAACGGTTTGTGGCGGTTCTGATAACGCTTTGTGCGGCACTGGCTGCGTTGTGCCTTTCGGGCTGTGCGGAAGAAGACGGCAAACCCAGCTACCAGCTGGTAAGCGAGGGCAAGCTCACTGTTGCTATGGCGCCTAATTTTCCTCCGTTTGACTCCCTAGACGGCGAGACTCCTACGGGTTTCGATGTGAGCGTTGCCCGTGAGGTGGCGAATCGTCTGGGGCTTCAGCTTGAGATCAAGGCAGTTCCGTTCGATGAACTGGTGCAGGGTGTACATGATGGCACCTACGACGTTGCGATCTCGGCATTGTCTATCAATCCCAGCCGGTCGGAGTTAGTCGATTTTTCTTCTCCGTATTACCTGGTTGATCAAGCGATTGTAGCGAAGAAGGGCGTGTACGAAAAGGTGTCCGAGCTGAAAGGCAAGCAGGTTGCCGCTGAGGCTGAAGCCACGGGTTATGACTATGCTATGGCAAACGTCACTCAGAATGTTGTCGCCTACAAGACCGCTGCTGAATGCTTTGCCGCTCTTGAGGCGGGGGAAGTTGCCGCTGTGGTAACCGATGAGCCTGCCGCAACATATCTCATGAACAGCGCCTATCCCAATTGCGTTACCCTGGAAACTGTGGCAACGTGCGAGAAATATGCTGTTGCCGTGAACAAGGACAATCGGGTCTTAACGGATGCTATCAATGACGCCCTCGACCAGATGGACAAAGATGGAACCCTTGCCGAGCTCCAAAAGCAAGTGGGGTAGGGTTTCGCGTCACTGCGGAGCGCCCTTTTGGATATGCCCCTTACCCCAGGTGGCGAGTGCGCGGTTCGGCGCTGGCGACAGAAGTCAAGCAGCCGTGCCCCTTGCCTTAGATGAAAAGCGCGTGGGGCACATGCCTGAATTCGGCAGGTCTTAGCAATTACTTGTGGTACGGCTCGTGGCGGATAATCTTGAACGCTCGATAAATCTGCTCAAGCAGAACAACGCGAGCAAGGTTGTGGGGTAGGGTGATGGGCCCGAAGCTGATGCGCTCTGTGGCGCGCTGCTTTACCTCCTTTGTCACACCATCGCTTCCGCCGATGATAAAGGAAATATGAGAATCGCTGTTGAGCGCATAAGTATCTATTTTTTGCGCCAGACCCTCGCTAGATGTTTCCTTGCCATGAATATCCATCAAGATAATGGGCCCGCGCTCCGGCAATGCGGAGAGCAAGGCTGCGGCTTCCTTTTCTGCGTTGGAGTCGGGTAGTTCACGCACTTCGATTTTTGCGTATCCGCCAAGGCGTTTCAGGTATTCTGCAACGGCGTCTTTCCAGAACTGCTCTTTGAGCTTTCCCACGGCAAATATGGTTATACGAAGCATGGCGGCCCCCAATCGCGCTGGCGTTACCAGCTTGAAAAGAAACATTGGTACAGTAGTTGTTCGCACGGTATTATATCGGTCGAACAAGAAGCGCGCATGCGTATACCCACACAACACCTAAGGAAGCAGGCGTTATGTCACTCCCCGTATCTGACCTGAACAAGAAGGCCGACGGCCTTACCACCATGGAATTGGGCAAGGTTCTGCCCCTTACCGCTGAAGTGAAAGACGATCATCTTTTCATCGGCGGCTGCGATATGGTGGAAGTGGCCAAGGAATTCGGCACTGCATTGTACGTGTTTGACCAGGTTGATCTTGAAGCCCGCATGGATGAATACGTGCAGTCTTTCAAGAAATACTACGGCGACCGTGCCGAAGTTGCCTATGCTTCCAAAGCGTTCCAGAACAAGGCTATCGTACAACTCGCCAACGAGCACGGCATGTGCCTCGATGTTTCCGGTGGCGGCGAGCTTGCCTGCGCGCTTGCTGCGGGTTTCCCTGCTAAGCGCGTAGTTGTTCATGGCAACAATAAAACCCTTCAAGAACTGCGTGAAGCTATCGAGGTCGGCGTGGGCTGCATTGTTATCGACTCCCGTATTGAGTTGGGTCGCGTTTCTGCCATCGCTCAAGAACTGGGCGTAACGCAGGATATCTATATGCGTATTACCCCTGGCGTGGAAGCCGATACGCATGAATTCATCCGCACAGGTTGCGAGGATTCCAAGTTCGGCTTCACCATGCGTGAGGACTTTGCCTTCAAATGCGTGAAGGATGTTTTGGAGGCACCGGGCGTCCGCCTTGCTGGCCTGCATTGCCATATCGGCTCTCAGATCTTCGCCCTGCATTCGTTCCGTGAAGCCATCGATGTCATGATTCAGTTCATTAAGCGCATCAACGACGAGTACGGTTACGAAATCGAAGGCCTCGATCTGGGTGGTGGCCTGGGCATTGCTTACGTGAAAGAGGAAGAGCCTCCTACGATTGAATCGTTCGCGAAGCTTACCTGCACTGCAGTGAAAGAGCTGTGCGCCCAGTATGGGGTGAAGGAGCCCCGCATTGCGGTTGAGCCGGGCCGCTCCATTGCGGCAACGCCGGGCGTGACGCTCTATACCGTGGGCATCTTGAAGACGCTGCCGGGTATTCGCAATATCGTTGCTATCGACGGTGGCATGTCCGACAACATCCGTACGGCACTCTACGGTGCGGAGTACGAGCCCGTTATCGCCAACAAAGCCAATCAGCCACGCACGAAAGTGGTAACGCTGGTAGGCAAGCATTGCGAATCGGGCGATGCGGTTGCCGCTGACGCATCAATCCAGAATCCCGATTTGGGCGATATCGTATGCATGTTCGGCACAGGTGCGTACTGCCATTCCATGAGCAGTCGCTATAACGGTCAGCCCAGGCCTGGTATTGTGTTCGTCAAGGATGGCAAAGCTCGCTTGGTAACTCGTCGTGAAACCTACGCCGACCTGATGAGCTGCGACCTGTAGGCTTTTCTTGCGGCAGCCATTTGCTAAGCTGCAATAACCGTTGTGCGGGGTTCTGATGGCGTGAATGGGGATTGATTAGGTGCGGTAAGCGCAGCTGGTCCCTGCTTGCGCATGTCAGGGCCCCGTTTTGTTTTGCGCGATAAGGTGGCTTTGCCTATCCATTTAACGGATCGGTGACAAACGACAATACCTTAACGTTTACAATAGAAGGAATATAACTTCTACGGAAAGGTGCGCTTCATGGCTGTCAAGGTTGGCTTGGTCGGAACGGGCACGGTTGGCGGTGGATGCTTGGACATCCTTCGCAACCACAAGGAAGAATTCAAACGTCATTTTGGCATTGACATTGAGCTGACCCGCGTATGTTCTCGTCAGCCAGAGGTTGCCGCATCGTATGGTTTGAGTGATATTTTCACCACCGATTTCCATGAAGTGATTGAAGATCCTGAAGTTGATCTGGTTATCGAGCTTATCGGCGGTACCACCTTCGCCAAGGAAGTGGTAATCGGGGCTCTGCAAAATGGCAAGAGCGTGGTTACTGCCAACAAGGCCCTTATGGCTTCTTGCGGTGAAGAGGTCATGAATTTGGCGGAAGAAAAGGGCGTAGAAATTGCGTTTGAGGCCAGCGTTGGTGGCGCTATTCCCATCATCGTTCCCTTGAAGCACTCCCTTATTGCCAACCGCATCGATTCCATCATGGGTATCGTGAACGGTACCACCAACTATATGATCACGCGCATGGACGAAGATGGCATGAGCTATGAAGATGCGCTGAAGGAAGCCCAGGAAAAGGGCTTTGCGGAAGCCGATCCCACAGCTGACGTCGATGGCCTTGATGCCGCCGCCAAGATTGCCATCCTGGCTTCCATCGCATTCAACTCCCGTGTAACCATGAATCAGGTGTTCACGGAAGGCATCCGTCGTATTTCTCCTGTCGACCTGGCTATGGCTCATGAAATGGGTTATGCGGTGAAGCTCCTTGCCCATGCATACCGCTCCGATGCGGGTATCGATGTTCGCGTTCATCCCACGATGATTCCTGAAAGCCATCAGCTTGCCACGGTTAACGGCGTGTTCAACGCGATCTATACCGTAGGCGATGCTGCGGGTGAAAACATGTTCTTCGGCGAAGGTGCCGGTGCGGGCCCCGCTGCCAGCGCCGTTATGGGCGACGTGCTCGAGGTTGCTCGCCACCTGCAGATGGGTATCAAGCCCATTGTTGGATGCACGTGCACTGACAATCTGCCGATTCTTTCCGTTGAGGACCTTCATACGAAGTACTACATCCGCTTCGTGGTTGCCGATCGCAGCGGTGTTTTGGCTTCCGCGGCAGACATCTTCGCCAAGTACGATGTTTCGGTCAAGACGGTTACCCAGCGCGGCAATGCTGCACGAGATGACGTTGATCTGGTATTTGTTACTCACACTGCCGAAGAACGCAATGTGCGCAAGGCCATCGACGATATCCTGGCTTTGGAGGGCGTTGTTACGGGCGGCTTCCCGTCAGTTATCCGTGTACAGGACTAACAAGCGTTCCACGGCCGGTTTGGGCCTGATCTGCGGGTTATAGACGCACTTTTTGTCCTACAGTCCCCAAATAATGGCAAGATTCGCATATTTTGTACTCTCGGGCAGGAAAGCCTGGCTTTTCTGGCGAGATATTCGCGAAATGTACCCTTCGACAGCGCTTTCCCTGTTTAAAGCGTA
>ERZ506427.463-NODE-463-length-22966-cov-4.535420_pt1 | contig 22966 bp, 14 predicted proteins | sample MGYA00513666_ERZ506427 | MGnify/ENA metagenome assembly ERZ506427
TCAAGAACTCTGGTATTAATGCTCAGAACGTATTCCCCAAGAAGTCCGATAAAGAACAACTGCAATGCCCCTAGGAAAAACATACCGATCACCATCGGTGCTACTCCGGCTGAAAAGCGATCCCAGTACATGAGTTTGAGGACCAGATAGACCACTGCAGCTGCCAGGCTGAGTCCTCCAATGATAAAACCTGCAAAAGTTGCCAGTCTCATCACCACCTTGGAATAAGAAGTAATTCCGATCATTGCATAATCATAAAGACTGTAGAAATTATTTTTGCTTTTTCCTGCGCGCCGCTTTGGCTGTGTATATTCAATCGCTTTATAGTCAAATCCCAGTTCAGCAATAATGCCTCGAAGATACGGCATCGGATCATGCAGATCACGCACAACATCCACAAATTTTCTGTCATACAGACCAAAGCCGGTAAACTGATCAATATGATCAATATCTGTAATCTTGTTGATCAGTCTGTAATAGCATTCACGCACCAGGTACATACCACGGCGTTCCTTACTTGCACTCTTCACTCCAATTACAATCTTTGTTCCCTTTTCCCACTCCCGGACAAATTTGGGGATCATGTCTACCGGATCCTGAAAATCTGCGCACATACGTACCACACAGTCACCATATGCCTGTTTCATTCCATACACCGGTGATCTTGCCTGCCCGAAATTTTTTGCATTAAAGATTGCCTTGATCTTTCTGTTATTTGCACAAAGTCCGCGAAGAAGCGCTTTTGTATTATCTTTTGAATGGTTGTCTATAAACAGGATCTCATAATCATATTCACTGAGGTCTTTCTCCATAACCTCTATGATCGCCTGTGACAGAGGAACCACATTTGCCTCTTCGTTATAGGTGGGAATTACCACCGAAATTTTCTTTCTCATTATTTTCTGTCTCCTGTATTCTGACTTTCCAGCCAGCAAAGCGTTTCTTTTATTCCTTCTTCAAAGGTATATTCCGGTACAAATCCAGTATCCTTTGTAAGACTATCTATATCTGCACACAGATTCCGCACTGCTCCCGGCGGATATGGTCTCGCGCCGATTCCCGGTGAATCCGCTCCGGTAAGTTCCGCCATCTGCATGATATATTCCCACAGAGGATGTGCCTGCCCGCTTCCCACACAGTAAACTGCACCATCTCTGCCTTTTTCGCCGATCAGATAATATGCGCGCCCTGCATCTTTGCTGTAAAGATAATCCCATCTCTGTTCTGCAGGGGTAAACTCTGTTTTTTCGCCTTTCAGCATTTTGCGCAGACCAGAAGCGATCATTGTCGTCTCTTTTTCATATATTCCATACACACTGAAAATTCTCGGCCAGATCCATTCCATTCCAAGTTCCTTACAAAGCATGAAAGAAAGCTGGTTTGCAGCGAGCTTGCTCGCACCGTAAGGCGTCGTCGGATGTACCGGACTGTCCGGTGCGATCCGCGGAACATCCATCGGTCCATATTCTGCCTGTGAACCTGCTCCGATAAATCTTTTGCATCCCATTGCATGAGCAGCACGGACAGCCTTCAGAGTATAAAAGACATTTCTGCTCTGCAGCTCTGTACTGCTGTTTCGATTTTCCCCGGTATTTCCCCATGCAATATGAAAAAACGTATCGCATTCTCCGGTGATCTTCGCCGGAAGTTCTTCCAGTTTTTCCAGTTCACATTCTATCTGATGTATCCGTGCACTCTCCGGCAGACGTTTTGTCTTCGAAGACCCTGCACGTACAACTGCATAAACCTCAATGTCATGTCTGATACATTCTTCGATCAATGCTGTACCGATCATACTGGTTGCTCCGGTAACAATGATTCGTTTCATTGCATTTCTCCATTCGTTTCTGTAAACATATTTTCTTCCAGTTCTTCTTTGCTGAGGAAAGGATACATATCTTCCAGCGGTGCCGATACCATACTTCCATCCGGAAGTTTTTTTGCAGAGGTTTTTGGTTCTGTTTTCTGATATTTTGTCACAAACACCTCGCACACAGATGCCCCGGTTTCCTCCAGGACCTGATGAAGTGTTTCCGGAAGTTCTTCTGCAGCATGCACTGCCCGATAAGAAAATCCATATGCCGGTATGATCTTGGACAGATCCGGGAAACTCAGATCTCCACTCTCTGCTCCAACTCCCACCAGCGGTGGTTCAAAATAACTCTGTTGTGTCTGTCGGATAGAATGATAACCCTGGTTATTGATCACAAATAATTTTACCGGAAGACGGTTCTGCCATATTGTCTGTAATTCCTGCAAATTCATCTGCAGACTTCCCTCACCGGTCACACAGACTACTGGTTTTCCGGGCTGTGCGACACAGATTCCGGTCGCTGCCGGGAGACAGAATCCCATAGACGCAGTATTTGGATTTGTAATAAAACGCTGACCTTTTTTTACCCGAAATGCCTGACTTCCTGCCACTCTGGAAGTTCCCACACTGACCATCAGTGTCTGCCCCTCCTGCATTACTTTTGACAGTTCTTCATAAAAAGCATAAATATTGGTACAGCCTTCTTCTACCGTCTCATAATGTTTCGCTGTCACCACCGGATATTTCTGTTTCCATACCTGACACTGACGTATCCAGTCTCTGCCTTTAAACAACGGATTTGTTTCATCTGCTCCCCGAAGTTTTGCCGCACAGATAAGCTTGCGTATCAGATCTCCTGCATCACCACAGACTGGAAGACTGACATGGAGACTTGGTTTTTTCAGTTCATTTTCATCAATGTCATTCAGGATCGTATAACTGCCCCTTGCCCAGTCCTGATACTGAAAACCGGTCTGTGCAAATCCCTGGCGATTCCCGATAGAAAGAAGCACATCGCTGTTCTGAAGTACAAAATTTCCCGGACGTGTCCCGGTTCCTCCGCTTCTTCCGGCAAAATACGGATGTTCAGACTCCATGGCATCCACACTGCTCATTCCGGTAATCACCGGAACTCCCAGAATATTTACAAGTTTTTGAAAATCATCCATTGCACCTGCAAGACGTACTCCATTTCCCGGAAACAGAACCGGGCGACGGCTTTTTTCTATCTTGTCCAGAATCTGCTGAATGATATCCTGTGAAATTTCTGCCGGTTTTTCTTTCGGATTCTCCTGTGGATCATATCCTCTCAATTTTTCTGTGTCAATGACTGCCCCCTGCACATCCAGCGGAATATCAAGCCACACCGGTCCCGGTCGTCCGTTCACCGCCATATAGAGGGCTTTTTCCAGATGATACCGGATATCTTCCGGATGAATGATCATCTGTGCATATTTTGTAATTGAGGTCACAACCGGTACAATATTACATTCCTGCACTCCCATGCTTCGAAGTTTCAGCCCGGACGCTGCAACCGTAGTTGCATATCTTGCCTGTCCTGAAAAAACCAGCATAGGAATCGAATCCATCCAACCGCCGAGCACACCGGTAATGGCATTCGTTGCACCAGGACCGGTCGTCACACAGACTGCTGCCATCCGATTATCCATACGTGCATAAGCCTCTGCAGCCATGGCACATGCCTGTTCATGATGCTGATAAGTACAGTGCAGTTTCGGATGATGTCCAAAAGCATCATTCATATGCATGGCACCACCGCCTGTTACGGTAAACACATCACGGATTCCCCACTCTGCTATATAATCCGCTATATAATCCGATACTTTCTGTTTCATTATGCCTGCTTCCTTCCATTCCATTTATTTTCACAGACCATAAATTTACCGGATGCCTGAATCGGAATCTGGTCCACATAGGTGATCCGAAGCTCTGCGTCTTCACCCAGGTAATGTCGGTATGCTGCGAGAAGTTCTGTTTCGTCCAGTCTGGAACGGTCCGCATTCACCAGCAGTTCATAGTCTTTTTCTCCCCACTGGATGCATTTTGCCTGGTAAACAGTTCCTTCGAACTTCAGCAGTGTATTCATAAAAACGTGGATTGATAGCGGCTCACCTTTTGTGTTATACATAAGAGAACCACGACGTCCGTAAATCTCTGTATATTTTGCATGCACCCGGCCGTTCTTGTCATAATATACACGCATTTTCCCTGTGTCACCGGTATCATAACGAACCATTGGAAATGTTTTATTATAATAATCTGTCACAACGATTCTTCCCAGTTCTCCCGGCTCCGCCGGTTCATCAGAATCCAGTTTCAGAATCTCCGGATAAAAATTATACAGGTCAACCGTATATTCCGGATCCTCATCAAGCTGGATCGCAATAAAGCCATTTTCATTATTTCCATAGGACCGTACCGGAGAAAATCCGAACAGCTCTTTTGTCAGATCATAAGTTTCCTGCGGGAGTGCTTCTCCCATAGAAAATACCATTTCAACAGACCAGCGGCTGATATCTCTTCCTGTTTTTCTGATATACTGAGTCAACGCCGTCAGTGCACTGGAATACGTAACCAGAACCTGAATCTTCTTCTTTTCAATATCACGGCAGATTTTATCCAGTGACTCATCTCCCATATTGGAAATATCCACCATAATCAGATTATTTTTAAAAGATTTCCACTTACTGATCGTATTTTTTCCTTTTATCCACGCACGAAATTCTCCACGTTTCATTCCCATACGAAAGCCATTCAGTTCCATGCAGGAGATAAAGTTCATATTTACACGGCTCATTTTATCTCCGTCACAGAGTACTGTAAACGGAGTTCCTGTAGAACCACTGGTACTGAGCCTGTAGAGATTTCCCTGTTCTCTGACACAATCCACCAGCACCTCATCATAATGTTCGATAAAGTCACCTTTTGTCATGACCGGAAAATCTTCCAGTTTCGTCCATTCCGGATGTTCTTTGTAATAAGGAGAGTGCTGTTTTACATAAGAAAGAAGTGTCTGTACTCTTCTTTCCATATAATCTTCTGTTACACCCTCAACAATTTCATGTTTATTGACTTCTTTTAATTTTTTCAGTCTGCCGCCCTTTGCAGCGTCAAGAAGATTAAATACCTCTCTTCTTAAAACTTCACCTGTCTGCATTTCTGTCTCCTTTATCCTTTCCTGCTTTCACAATACCCAGAATCACTACTGCTGCAACACGGAGACTATTGGCTCCAAGTGAAGCAACAGCAAATCCCATCATTCCATATGTGCGTGCCGCAAGTACTGATGACACGAGTAAAATACAAAAATGTGCAAGCTGAATCCACAACTGCCACCGTTCATCTGTAAACGTCAGAACGAGTATAAACAAAAATGCAGAAAACAGCCCAAGAATCTGCGCAAGATTCACAACCGTTACGATCCCTTTTACTGACTCATAAAGATTTCTGTAAAACAGCCACACAAAAAGTGGTGTTCCGATCTGACAGGCCACAAAAAAAACAAGACTTACACCACCTCCGGCAAGAACAGCCTTTCCAAACTGTGAACGCGTCAGTCGTTCTTTTCTTTTTGTAAGATAAGAGATCACGATCGTATTAATTGGCGCGATCAGAAGTACCAGCGTCTTTCCGATCAGCGAAACAACATAATACTGTGTGACCTGTTCATTACCGAGGATCTGTTTGATCACAAGGCGATCCATATTCATTGTCGTATTGGTAATAAGATACGATAACGTAAGAAAAAAGCCTCGACCGAGTGCCGTCGTAAAAAATTCGCTTCTTCTGAAAAACTGATGAAAAATATTTCCGGTAACACCGACAAAAGCCAGTGCCGCGGCTTCACCGATCAGATAGATCCACACCCATTGTCCGGTCAGGCGATATATACCAAATCCGGCAAGATATCCGATTCCGATCAAAAAATAGTAAATAAAATATCTCCGGTAGTTCAGATTCAGACGATATTCCACATCACCATAATAGCGGAATACAGTCAGCATAAACATCAGGAAAACGCCAGCTGCCATCAACGGACTTTCCAGGCTTTTGCCGGACATAAACAGTGCAACAATACTTCCGATCAGTCCAAAGCCAAGCAGAAGCCAGTCATAGTCCCCATTGGTCACATCAAAATCCCGTCTTACTACAAGACGGCTGTTATTCAGAGCCTGCCCGATAGACGGACATATGATCGCAACAAGTCCTGTAATGTACAAAAGACCGCCAAGCTGTTCTGCTCCCATCATTCTATTAAGAAGCGGAGTGATCACAATCTGGAGCACTGCATTCATAAAAAGCAGACCGCCCATCGTATACAGGGTATTTACCGCAATACCTTTTTTCTGTTCTCTGCCTTCCAAACTGTTTCCTCCTGCCATTTACCCACAGAATCCTTTATGCTGCTGATATTTTTCACATCGGTTTTCTATGTATTTTCTTTTTCCGGAAGCAAGCACCGGAATCTCATCAACGATTTCCACTTTAATGCGGGCTTCCTCTCCCAGATACGGTCGAATACGACGCAGGATTTCCTCCCGATCCATTGCTTCCGGATCACCATTCAGCCAGATCGTATAATCTCTGACATCTTCCTGAATAAATCGATACTGCTTTACTCCCTGAATGTCCCACAGATTATTGGTAATAATATACGGCGTGACCGCTTTGCCTTCACAGTCATAGATCAGGTCGCTCCGTCGTCCGTAAAGTTCTGAAAGATAAAGTTTAAAACGACCGTTTTTTTCTTTCCGGACCGCAACTGCCGTGTCTCCATTGTCATAACGCAGGATCGGAAATGCATAGTTAAAAAGATCTGTGATCACGATTCTTCCCAGTTCTCCAGGTTCTGCCGGTTCATCAGAATCCATCTTCAGGATCTCATAATAATAGGTTTCTGTATCAATATGATACCCTTCATCTTCCCTGTTCTGAAGTCCCATGATTCCGTTTTCTTCATTGGAATACCATGCCCGCACCGGACAGTTGAACTGTTTTTCCAGAGTTCTTCTTACCGGTTCCGGCATTGTCTCCGAAATCGGAATAATTGCTTTCACTACACATCTGCTGCAGTCTCTTCCTGTTTTTCTGATATATTCACTCAGTTCTCCAAGGGCAGAAGAATATCCTACCAGACATTTGACTTTTTTCTTCTCGATCACATGAAACATTTCTTCCAGAGCTTTTTCATCCATTCTGGAACTGTCCATCATGATCAGATTTTCCTGCAGAAGCTGAAATTTGCTTTTGCGTACATTATTTACCCATACCCGGATAAATGCTTCCTTCATTCCAATATAATATCCGGCTGCCGCTCCGAGAAAAATCCCGCCCGCTGTATTGTGACGGATCTTGTCACGGTTCTGAATCATTCTGAGTGGAGTTCCTGTCGATCCACTGGTACACATTACCCGGTTATCTGGTGCATCTTTATATGTGGAAGATACAAAACGGTCATACTGCTGTCGGAAGGTATCTTTATTTACCACCGGAAGATTCTCAAGAGAACAGGTTTCCGGATAATCTTTATAAAAATCAGTAGTCTTAACTGCATGCGCGATCAGATTCTGGATTCTCTTCTCTGTTTCCTCAACAGAGCTGCCTTCTTTCCAGGCATAACGAATCTGGTCATAATATTCTCTGGTCTTTCCACCTTTCATTTTGTCCAGCATCCAGAACCCCATCCAGCGAAGTCTTTCATCTAAAATCATTGTTTTCCATCCTGCTTTCTGCTGTAAATCAGTTTAATGCATCCTTGATCGCATCTGCCATCGCCTGCAGCATTTCATCTGTCATTCCCGGATATACACCGATCCAGAAGGTATCTTTCATAATACGGTCCGTATTTTCCAGACTTCCCGCAATACGATATCCTTTTCCGGAAGCCCGCATCTGATCAAAGCATGGATGTTTTGTCAGATTACCGGCAAACAGCATACGTGTCTGTACACCTCTGGATTCAATCTCCTGTACCAGTTTGTTTCTGTCTACGCCTTCCTTGCATGTGATCAGGAATCCAAACCAGCTCGGTTTTGAATTTGCACATGCCTCCGGAAGGATCAGTTTATCCTCTGTACCTTTCAGTGCTTCTTTCAGATAATTAAAGTTGTGGATTCTTCTTTCCACAAAAGACGGGAATTTTCTGAGCTGTGCACATCCGACAGCAGCCTGCATATCTGTTGCCTTGAGGTTATATCCAAAATGAGAGTATACATATTTGTGATCATACCCAACCGGAAGTTCTCCATACTGACGGTCAAAACGATGTCCGCAGAGATTATCCTGTCCCGGTGCACAAATACAGTCTCTTCCCCAGTCTCTGAACGAACGTGCGATTCTGTTCAGGAGCGGATCATCTGTATAAACAGCGCCGCCTTCTCCCATTGTCATATGATGCGGTGGATAAAAACTGGAAGTTCCGATATCTCCGATCGTTCCGGTCAGTTTCTCTTCCCCGTTGATCGTATAAACAGATCCAAGTGCATCACAGTTATCTTCGATCAGCCACAGATTATGACGATCACAGAATTCTCTGACTGCTTTCAGGTCAAATGGATTTCCAAGTGTATGCGCAAGCATGACCGCTTTTGTCTTTGGAGACCATGCAACTTCCAGAAGAGATGGATCAATATTATACTGTGGAATCGTTACATCAACAAATACCGGTACCGCACCGTACTGGATCATCGGAGAAACTGTAGTCGGAAAACCGGCCGCAACTGTGATCACTTCATCCCCCGGAAGAATCTGCCGTTCTTTCAGAAGCGGAGATGTCAGTGTCATAAATGCAAGCAGATTTGCAGAGGAACCGGAATTTACCAGGGAACAGTAACGAACACCGAGATATTTTGCAAATGCATGTTCAAATTCATCTGTATAACGTCCTGCGGTCAACCAGAATTCAAGGGAACTATCCACAAGATTTACCATTTCTTCTGCATCATAAACTCTGGACGCATACGGGATACGGTCACCTTTCTGATATGGTTTCTTTTTGTTATGGTATTTTTCACAATAATTTCTTGTCATTTCCAGAATCTGCTCTCTGGCCTGCTGTTCTGTCATTTCTTCAAACATAATAGTCTCCTTCTGTATTTTATTTTTTTATATAGTACAGAAACTTTTCCCCATAAAAAGGAATCGTCTCTTTTAGTTCATAATGATCCATGAACCACCGATATGTTTCCGGATCATTCCGTTTCCAGATATTCATGGATGATTTTCCGGTAAATGCCCCTGGCACTTCCGCATGTTCCAGCTGGTCTTTCAGCTCTTTCAAACTGTCCGGGCGAACGAGCATATCACTGAAATCCATTGTAAAACATTCTGTCCGCCGATGAAGCATGCTGCAGATTTCGGGAACATTGATACCAAATGACGGAGTATTCTCAGGAACAACTGCTGCGATCTGCTCTGCGAAATCCTCAAATTCCTGCACATTATGATAATTTTCTTTAATCTTGCTGTTCTGTGCAAACTGAAGAACCGTTCCGGTAGCCATTGCAAGAACCGCAATCGTACAGATCAGCCCTACACCACTGACGGTCACATGTCTGAGCGAAAGGCTGTCAAAGCTTTTCCATTCTTCATTTTTGATAAATTTGATTCCCTTCTGCCCCCAGTATGCAGCCATGATCACAGCCGGCATGGTAATGCAGTCCAGATTGTGATATGCAGGGCGGTTAATATAATACACCAGACATCCCAGTGATCCGACACTCAGAAGAAACAAAAATTCTTTTTGCCAGCAATGTCTCTCTTTTCCACTGAACCAGCCGGTCATTCCCAGAGCCGTTCCGGTCAGAAACAGTGTGATCACTGCCATATATGCATTGGGTTCTGTAGGCATATCCAGATGAAGAACTCCCGTCATATAACTGCCTGACAGCAATGGGATCAGAAAGTCCTCAAACGAATTTGCCGGACTGTGTTTCAGGATATTATAGAGATTTACTGTTCCATACGCTCCAAACACCGCCCCAGCCATTCCGGCAAACTGTGCAAAGCTTAACCACAATAGTCTACGGATCTTTATTTTTCCCACAGACAGAAAACGTGAAATAAGCATTCCTGCCCACGCCACAGTAAGAATCAGTCCGGTCTCTGTATTCCAGAGGATTGCCAGCAGACAGATCAGATACCCACCCATTGCTGTCCAGAAATTGCACAGCTCTTTTTTGAGGATCCATGCTCCATACAGAAACAGCAGCATCGGAAAAATTACCCGATGCGGCCAAACCTGCCAGTAAAAGCCACCTCGCATACCAAGTACAGGAAATGTAACTGCCAAAGCACCAAGTACCCTCAACACACGGCTTTTGACCAGCAGTTCCAGGATAAGAAATGCACAGATATGTGCAAAGGCTCCAATTCCGGCAACCATGGCAACAAAGGCTTTGAAATCACCATGAACAAGTTCCATTGGAATCTTAAAGAAAAGTCCGTAATGTCCATAAATACTCGTAACATTATGCGTATATGGCATTCCCTGATAAATATTGTAGACAGAATTGAAATATGCGTGCCCATGGTAAGCATCGCTCAGTTCTCCTCTTCCAAAAATATTCGGTGTGTACATACTGTAAAAAACGAGGAGCACCAACGCTGCATATACCAGCCGGATAATCCACTCACCGTCTTTTTCCGGAAAGCAGACATTTTGACATGCCCAGAAAAAGATTGCAAGCTCTGCCAAAAACAAAAATGCTGCGATCACTGCCGGCTGTGTGTGCCATCCGTATTTCGCCGCCACAGATCCAAGCTGTTCCGTCTCTCCTGAGATACAAAGCAGCCAGAACGGAATCTGTATAAACAGCATCAGCCAAAATGCTGTTTTTCTGGCTTTGACATTCTCCGGAAAAGTTTTTCCCGCAACTTCATGCCTGTGTGCGATTCCCATTCCAGCTGCAAAGAGCAGACAAAACAGGATCAGAGACATTCCATATACAAGCATGTTACTGTTTCCCAGACTGTTGATTTTTTCTGCCAGTCCCGGAATCATAAAACAGCTCATAAAAAAGCATGCCGATAAAACCCACGCTGCAAAAGCGCAGATAACCTCTCTATTCTTTTTCATATTTTCTTTTCTTCTATCCTTTTATACTTTTTATATTCCAAAATATTCTTTGATCTGACAGTCCGTATATTCTGCCATATTCTGACCGGCAAGCCATGCCTGATACCATTTTGCAGTGTTGACTACTGCTTCATCCACCTGCCAGCGAGGTTTCCAGCCCAGCCGGTTTCGAATACGGGAACAATCCAGTTTGAGGAAATTTGCCTCATGAGGACCTCCCTGACAGAGATTTTCCCATGCTGCCCCGTTTCCCCATGCTGTGCAGAACAGATCTGCAAGTTCCCCGGTGGTCAGACAGCTTCTGTCATCTGGTCCTACATTATAAGATCCTGCCTTCCGGCTGTCCTGATACTGTTCTTCCGCGATCAGAAGATACGCGCCCAATGGTTCCAGTACATGCTGATATGGTCTGGTAGAATGTGGATTCCGAACTGCAATCTTTTTTCCACCGGAAACAGCGCGCACACAGTCCGGAATGATACGGTCTGCTGCAAAATCACCGCCTCCGATCACATTACCGGCACGCGCAGTTGATACTGCAATATCCATGTCTTTCAAGAAAGATTTCTCATAACTGTGTGTTACAAGTTCTGAGCAGGATTTGCTATTGGAATACGGATCGTAGCCATCCAGTTCATCCGTTTCGCGGTACCCCCATTCCCATTCATTATTCTTATAAACTTTATCTGTTGTTACATTCAAAAAAGAGCGGACGCTTCCACACTGCCTTACTGCTTCCAGTACATTGACCGTCCCCATAACATTTGTCTCATAAGTATTTACCGGATTTTTGTAAGATTCCCTTACGATCGGCTGTGCCGCCAGATGAAAGACGATCTCCGGCTGTGTTTCTTTAAACACCTGTATCATATGCTCCAGATCACGAATGTCTCCGATCACAGAATGGATCTGACTTTCCAGATCTGTCAGCGTGAATATTGATGGATCTGTCGGTGGCTTCTGAGAATATCCGGTCACTTCCGCTCCCAACTCCTGAAGTATCCTGCAGAGCCATGTCCCCTTAAATCCAGTATGTCCTGTCACCAGAACTTTCTTCCCTTTATAAAAATTTAGATTGAATTCATTCATATCGACCGCTTAAACTCCTGTAAAATACTTTATAGATTTTTCCAAAATCTCCACATACTTTCCGCATAACCTTTTTTCAAAAAAAGTCATTATTAGTTTTATTATACTATAAAAGCTGACGCCCCGCAATCTGCGAAGCGCCAGCTTCTTAATTTAAAAATTTAAATTTTTTGACTTCTATTTTTCAAACAGATCTACCAGTTCCTGTCCATCGTCATATCCGGCATCTTTCAGCTGTTCTACGAACCACTCGTCCACACCTTCTACGGCTTTTTTGAAGGAATCGATATCCATATCCTCTTTTTTAGTGATTGTCACACCATTCTTTGACTGCCAGCGGTTCATGATTTCTTCATCACCGGAGCGGTTGATGTAACGTTCATACTCAACGGCTTTCTGTCCACACTCATCAACGACTGCCTGCTGCTCTGGTGTCAGAGTATCGTACAGATCCTGGTTGATACAGAAGAACAGACAGTCATAGATTGCATCCCACATGGAGCAGTATGGCTGAACCTCCTGCACACTTGCCGCATCGATTGCCGGAAGTGGGTTTTCCTGGCCTTCTACAGTATTCTGCTGCAGAGCCGTATAAGTTTCAGACCAGTTCATGTTCGTTGCATCTGCGCCCCATCTCTTGTAGCATTCCATCAGAAGGTTGGAGCCTGCTACACGGATCTTGAGGTTCTTCATGTCATCCAGAGTTTTTACTTCATGCTTGCTGTTGGTCAGCTCACGGAAGCCGTTCTCTGCGATACCCATGCAGTGCAGTCCGTAACTGGAAAGAATTTCTTTCAGCTTTTCTCCTGCCTCACCATCGAATTTCGCATCTGCATCATCATAGGAATCATAAATAAATGGTAACGATACAACATTAAATCTTGGATCAAACGCTGAGTAGATCAGATTGGAATGCATGGAAATCTGTACCGGGTCTCCGTTCATCAGCGCCTGGATTCCTTCAGACTGATTTCCATTGGTCAGCTGGTCTGCCGCATAGATGTTGACTTTGATCTTGCCTCCGGTTGCTTTTTCCATCAGCTCGCCAAACTTACGTCCGCCGTCTGCCCAGGTACTTGTCTCCGTTGTGGAGCATGCAAAGTTCCAGGTTGCTTCCGGCCAGTTGAGATCACTGTAATCCGCAACTGTATCCGTAGATTCCTGTGTGAAGAGATCTACCAGTTCCTGTGCGTCATCGTATCCTTCTTTCTCAAGTTCCTTAACAAACCACTCATCAACACCATCTACGGCTTTCTTGAAGGAATCGATATCCATATCTTCTTTATTTGTGATCGTCACGCCATTCTTTGACTGCCAGCGCTCCATGATCTCTTCATCTCCGGAACGGTTGATATAACGCTCGTATTGAACAGCTTTCTGACCACACTCGTCAACAACTGCCTGCTGCTCCGGTGTCAGACTGTCATAAATCTCCTGGTTGATGCAGAAGAACAGACAGTCATAGATTGCATCCCACATAGAGCAGTATGGCTGAACCTCCTGCACACTTGCCGCATCGATTGCCGGCAGCGGGTTCTCCTGTCCTTCTACTGTATTCTGCTGCAGAGCCGTGTAGGTCTCTGTCCAGTTCAGGTTTGTTGCATCTGCGCCCCATCTCTTATAGCATTCCATAAGAAGATTGGAACCTGCCACACGGATCTTAAGATTCTTCATATCATCCAGAGTCTTGATCTCGCGTTTGCTGTTGGTGATCTCACGGAAACCATTCTCTGCGATACCCATGCAGTGCAGACCATATTCGGAAAGCAATTCTTTCAATTTTTCACCGGCTGCTCCGTCAAATTTTGCATCTGCGTCATCATAAGAATCATAAATAAATGGAAGAGATACTACATTGAATCTCGGATCAAATGCGGAATAGATCAGGTTGGAATGCATGGAAATCTGTACCGGGTCTCCATTCATCAGTGCCTGGATTCCTTCAGACTGATTTCCGTTTGTCAGCTGGTCAGTTGCATAAACATTAACTTTAACCTTGCCTCCGGTTGCCTTTTCCATCAGTTCGCCGAACTTACGTCCACCGTCTGCCCAGGTACTTGTCTCCGTTGTGGAGCATGCAAAGTTCCAGGTCATTTCCGGCCAGTCAAGGTCGCTGTAATCTTCAATTGTATTAAAAGAGTCTTCACCATTTCCTGCATCCTTTGAAGCAGTACTTCCAGTGTCAGATGAGGCCTGTTCGCCTGTGTAAGAACCATCCTTCGCAAGCGCTTTTGGAAGTGCAGTAGAAACTGCCGGTACATAGGTAACGACCAGAAGCACTACAACACTGGCAGCGATCATCGGCATAACTGCCTTTGAGATCTGCTGAAGAGTAACCTCCAGACCTTTTTTGATCTTGATACTGATCGCAACAAAAAGGTTTACACCTACCGGAGGGGTAACCTGTCCGATCGCAAGGTTTACAGTTGCCATAACACCAAATGCAACAACGTCGTATCCCAATGCTTTACATACCGGAAGCATGATCGGGATAAAGATGTACATTGCTGAGTTTGCATCAATAAAACATCCTGCGATCAGGAAGATAATATTTACGATCAGAAGGAATACAAACTGATTGTGTGCGATGGATGCAAGCAGTCCGGATGCAGCCTCTGCAATACCAAACTTGGTACATACAAATGAAAACAGAGATGCACTTGCAACGATCAGCATGATTCCACCGGTAGTCTTTGCGGAATCTACCAGGATATCAAACAGATCTCTGAAGGATACCTCACGGTAGATCACCATACCTACAAAAAGTCCATATACAACAGATACTGCCGCAGCTTCTGTTGGTGTAAAGATACCACCGTAGATTCCGCCAAGGATGATGACCGGCATCAGGAATCCCCAGAATGCATCTTTAAAAGTGGCCCATCTCTCCTTTGCAGATGCTTTTTTACGGGACGGTTTGATATCATGTTTATTTGCTTCAAGAATTACTACAATTACAAGTGCCACACCCATAAGGATTCCAGGTACGATACCTGCCATAAACATATCTGCGATAGACACACCTGTAATGGACGCATATACAACGAAAGCGATACTTGGCGGTATAACGATAGCCACCGAACTCGACGTTGCCATCAAAGCTGTTGAAAACGGTGCAGAGAAACCACCCTGCTCAACCATTGCCGGGATCAGAACAGCACCAAGAGCTGCTACTGTAGCCGGACCGGAACCAGAGATTGCTCCAAAGAAACAGGAAACAATAACACATACGATTGCGATACCGCCTTTTTTGTGTCCGACACAGGTATCTACAAAATCGATCAGTCTGCGTGAAATTCCGGCTTTTGCCATGATATTTCCGGACAGTACAAAGAACGGAATCGCAAGAAGAAGGAATTTACTGATTCCTGAATACATATTTGTTGCAACGATGGTAAGTGAGGTTCCCGAATAAAGGATCGCACATACAGAGGACAGACCCAGGCAGAGTGCGATCGGCACACCCAGGATCAGAAAAACAAAAAATGAAATAAATAAAACAGCACTGATCATTTATTTGCCCTCCTTATCGTTTTTATTTCCAAAACAGACATCCAGACAGTACTCAATAAGATGAAGAATCATACAGCCTGCTCCGATCGGTACAAAGGACCAGAAGATCCATTCCGGCCAGTTCAGTACAAAGGTTCTTTTTCCGTTTTCAAGCTGGGTGATAACCTTGTCCATACCATACTTAAAAAGAATCACTGAAAAAATAATACTCAGTACTGTGATCAGGATCACAGATGGTTTTTTCAGTTTTTTTGGAAGACGGTCTGTAACCAGTGTCAGGCTGACCAGGCCACCCTCTCTGCAGGACAATGCTGCTGCCAGAAGTGTAATAAGTACAAAGACCGCTACAACAAGTTCTTCTGTGAAGGACCATGAGCGGTGGATCACTTTACGGGAAAACACGTTTCCCACAGTGAGCACGAGAATCAGCAATGTTGTAACTACCAGTACAACTTTTTCTACTGTTGCAAGTGCATTCATGAGTTTCTTGTAGACTTTCATCCTCTCTTCCTCCCTTGTAAAATATGATGATGTTCCGGTTTCAGAAAATTCTGCATAAAAAAAATCCGCCCCATCAGGGACGGATATATCATTCCGCAACCACCCTGTTTCGTCATTGAAACAAGTACGATTCTGCAACGTACCGGCATACGCGTCTCCTGTAACGGGGAGCCTCCGTGAAAACCTACTGATAAATCTCAAACGTAACGTTCGGTCTTCCTTCTCAGGGATGATATTCAAAACAGTGCCGTTACCGCATCACACCAACTGCGGCTCTCTGTAAACAGCTATTTTCTCTGCTTTTACTGATTCCCTTCATAGAATTTGCTCTTATGCTTTACCTCGTTAAAAGCTTTTTTTATTTTACAACTCTTATCCGCTATAGTCAAGAGCTTTTTAATTGGCGAAAAAAAGCAAAAACGTTTTTGCATTCTCGCATAAAATATTTTATACTATATATATTCTCTATATACTCAAACTGTATCTATCTACAGGAGAAACAGACTATGAAAAAGAAAAAAAATATTTCTACGCATTATGTTGCTGCTATTATTATTTTTATCTGTGCCGTAGTCATCAGTCTGGGTGTTTTTCTGTTATATGTCCAGAAGTCAATCGATACCAATTCTCAGAAAACCATGACCAGTAATGTAGCAAAACAAAGTGATCATGCGTTATCCATTCTCAATATTCATTACGGATTTCTGAACAGTATCGCTGACAAAATGGGAGATTCCTCTGATATTCTTTCCCATGAAAATATGGAGCTTCTGGTATCCCTGGCAGCAAACACGGATTTCGAAAGAACTGCCCTGATCGAAGCAGACGGTACAGCATACTATGACAACGGTGCCATAAAGAATGTAGCCCAGAGAAAATATTTTCTGGAAGCCATGAAAGGCCAGGCAACTCTCAGTGATCCACTGGACAGCAATATTGATCAGGAGACACGTGTGATCCTGTGTGTTCCTGTACGCTGTAATGGCAGAATCATTGGCGCACTTGGTGGCTCTTATAATGTGACCGCCCTTAGTCAGATGCTTTTTAATGATATTTTTGATGATGCCGGATACAGTCTGATTGTCACAAAAGAAGGAGAGATCATCGCCTACGATGGTGAACCTTCATATCATAAAATCACATATGGTGACAATTTTTTTGATTTTTATAAAGACAGAACACTTCTGTCCAAAAATTCTCTTGTAAATGTCAAAAAAGATTTTTCAGCCGGCCACGATGGACTGATTAAGATCCGAACAGACTCCAATAAAAAATCTGACCAGTATATCGCTTATACCCGGCTTGGCATGAATGACTGGATGATCTGCTATGTTATTCCTGTATCCGATGCCCAAAGCTCCTATTCTTTCATTAAAAGTTATGAAGGCATTTTTATGTCCGTATTCTTCATTCTGGTGCTGTTACTTGTTTTCTACATTATCCACAACAATCGTATCCGCAATGAAGAGCTGCGTCGCGATGCACAGACAGACGGTCTGACAGGTGTTCTCAACAAACGCACGACAGAGGCACTCATCAATGAAATCCTGGAGCAAAGGCCTCATGAAAAAGGTACTTTTATTATTCTGGATGTTGATAAATTCAAAGAAGTAAATGATCATTATGGGCATGCTGTCGGCGATATTGTCCTCAGCACACTTGGACAGACACTCCGAAATTATTTCAGAGAAAATGATATCATTGGAAGGATCGGTGGAGATGAGTTTGTCATTTACATGTGCAAAACAGAATCAAAAGAAAGAGCCGTGACACGCATTCTGGCACTGGCAGACACTGTAAAGAATCTTTCCTTTGCAGAAATGAACGGACACCATATAACGATCAGTATTGGTATCTCATTTGCTCCTGAACACGGAACCTGCTACATGGATCTTTACAAAAATGCTGATACTGCCCTGTACGAAACAAAACAGAACGGCAGAGATGGATATTTTCTTTTCCAAAAGCAGGATAGTATTATATAATGATGACATATCGCAAGAATGCAGGCACAATATCATCTATACTAAACATATAATGCATGAATAAAAGAGGTACAAATAATGACAGAAAAATGGTGGCATGACAAAATCGCATATCAGATCTATCCAAAAAGTTTTCTGGACAGTAACGGGGACGGCATCGGAGATCTGAGAGGAATCATTTCCAAACTGGATTACATAAAAGCACTGGGCATTGATATCATCTGGCTTTCTCCAATCTACAAATCGCCTTTTGTCGATCAGGGATATGATATTTCAGATTACTATGCAATTGCAGAAGAATTCGGAACTATGGAAGAGTTTGATGAATTGCTTGCAGAAGCAAAAAAACGTAATATGCATATCATCATGGATCTGGTCATCAACCACTGCTCTGACAAACATGAATGGTTCCAAAAAGCTCTGGCTGATCCAGATGGTGAATATGCAGATTATTTTTATTTCCGGAAAGGAAAAAACGGTAACCCGCCAAGCAACTATCGTTCTTACTTCGGCGGCAGCTGCTGGGAACCGGTTCCGGGAACAGACAAATACTATTTCCATATGTTCGCCAAAGAACAGCCTGATCTGAACTGGGAGAACCCAAAGCTTCGTCAGGAGCTTTACAATATGATCAACTGGTGGCTTGAAAAAGGCCTTGCCGGTTTCCGTATCGATGCGATCATCAACATCAAAAAAGACCTTGCTTTTCCTGACTATGAACCGGACGGACCGGATGGCATGGCCGCCTGCTGGAAAATGGTCGAAAACGTTGACGGTGTAGGAGAATTCCTTGAAGATTTGAAGAAAAACACTTTTCAGAAATATGATGCTTTCACCGTTGGTGAAGTATTCAATATGAAAGCTGATGAACTTGGTCAATTTATTGGAGATAACGGACATTTCTCCACAATCTTTGATTTCTGTGCGCATTCCCTCAGCGATGGTGCTCATGGCTGGTACGATGCACCTCATGTAGATTTCAAAACATGGCGCGACACAATTCTGAGTTCTCAGATCAATGTCCAAAAATATGGACTGGAAGCAAATATCATCGAAAATCATGATGAGCCCCGCGGTGTATCCCGTTTTCTTCCGGAGTATGCCCAAACGCCTGTCGGTGCCAAAATGCTCGGTACCGTAAACATCCTGCTTCGTGGAATTCCGTTCATTTATCAGGGACAGGAAATCGGAATGCAGAATGAAATCTGGAACGACATTCATGATTACAATGATATCAGTACGATCGATCAGTATAAGCTCGCAAGAGAAGCAGGTTTAAGTGATACCGAAGCTCTGGAAGTATGCGGCAAAATGAGTCGTGATAACGCAAGAACCCCTGTACAGTGGAATGCTCAGGTGAATGCCGGATTTACTACAGGCACACCATGGCTCAAGGTTCACTCTGATTATAAAGAAATCAACGTCGCAGCTCAGGAAAAGGATCCGGATTCCGTATTAAATTACTACCGTAAACTGACTGCCACCCGCAAGGCTCCAGAATACAAAGAGGTATTTACTTACGGCAAAACAGTTCCTGCATATCAGGATAGTGAAACAGTTATGGCATATTATCGTGAGACGAAATCACAACGCATTCTCGTTGCCGCCAACTTCGGTCGCGAAGCCGTTTCCACCAAACTTGAATATCTGGTAAAAAAAGTGCTTCTGTCCAATCAGAACCGCACCGATTGTCCAGAAGAAATGCTGAAGCTCGATAGCTGTGAAGTAATTGTGCTGGAATGCAAGAAATAAACCAATTTCACTAAGGGACTGTGCATGTATTATGTACAGTCCCTTCTGGCTGCAGGCACTGGATCGGATGACTGAGCCGTTCCCAAATACTTTCTTCATAGCCTGTTTTTTCTCCAATACTGAAAAAATGCCTCTTCCTGATCTGAACGAATTCCATACTTTCTCCTTGCTATATAGAACTTTGATTTCCAGATAGATGTCTGTACCGGAATTGCTACTATATTATGATGGCGTATAATATCCATATATGGCAAAACAGAAATTCCGAATCCATTCTCTACAAGCCCTGTAATAACTTCAATCTCTTCTGCCGTACAAACCGGCCTGACCTTAATTCCCTCTTTGTCAAAGATCTGCTCCTGCAGATTACGGAAACCACTGGTCTTTGAAAACATGATCTGCGGATACAAGGCTACTTCTTTCAAAGAAATCGACTCTCGCTTTTCAAGAGGATGTCCCTTCGGAACTACCACCGCAATATAAGATTCCCTGATTGGATAATACTCCAGCTCTTCTGATTTCAAAAGATCTGAGCAAAAACCAATATCATACTTTCCATCCATAAGCCCTTCCGCAATCTCCGGTGTCAGTCGATTATAAACAACAAATGGAAAAGTTGCCCCAAATTTCTGCAACATACGCGGTACCATTCCAGCCGCCAGTGGGTACACTGTGCCGATTCGAACTGTTTTTTCTTCTGTTCTGAGGCCTGCTGCTCTTTCTTCCAGTCGGAGATATGCGTTTAGAATATCATCCACATCCTTCATTAATTCTTTTCCATAAGAACTCAGACTTACGTTTCGTCCTTCTCTCTGAAAAAGTGGAACGCCACACTCCTCTTCCAGAGTTTTAATCGCATGACTGAGACCTGGCTGCGAAATATTCAATATCTTTGCAGCTTTTCCATAGTGCTGAACCTTTGCCAACTCCGCAAAATATTTTAAATATTCAATATTCATACATCCCTCTTTTTTTAAAGTTATTTTGTCCCATTATCTGATCAGGCCAGATCCATTTCTATTTTCTCTGTCATTATACTACTTTTAATTCGTTTTTAGAATTGTTTTATTCAAAATAATCATTTGTTTTTATCAATTATCTTATATATAATAAGCACAGCAAAAAAGAGAGATAACAATACTTTTATTTCAGGAAAGAAGGAAACCTAGCGTATGAATACAAAAAAAATTCATCTTGCCGGAGAAGCAGCACTTATCATCGTCCTGCTGATCAACTCCCTTGGTGTTGATCTGATGTCCAAAAGCGGCTTCGGAATTTCAACCATTTCCTCTGTACCACTTGTTTTTAATATTGCCTTTCCAGTACTTAGTTTCGGTACATGGAATTATATTTTCCAGACATTGCTTGTGATCACTCTGATGATTCTGAAACGTTCCTTTTGTACAGGCTACTTGTTTTCCTTTGTAGTTGGCATTGGGTTCGGTAAAATGATTGATATACACAATCTCTGGATTCAGCATCTGCCAGATACACAGTCTCTGAATGTTCTGTATTTTTTCACAGGTTTTCTTCTGATGTGTTTTGGCATCTGCCTCGCCAACAACTGCATGCTTCCAATCATTCCTACAGATATTTTCCCACGTGATCTGGCCGAAATCTTAAGGAAACATTATAAAGTGATCAAAACCACTTTTGACCTCAGCTGTTTGACAACAACAGTCATTCTGTCCTTTACAATCCTTCACAGATTTTATGGAATCGGAATAGGCACTGTCTTCTGTGCATTTCTGACAGGAAGGACAGTTTCCGTCATTCAGAAATTCATCGGTAAACATGTTGAGTTTTATCGTGCAACAGGAAGGAAAACCATTGCAGTCAGAAGAAGTAAGCTACGTCATGCATAATTGTTCACCTTATCTTTTAGCAGTTGGTAAATTGCTCTTCCATCTTCTCTTCCAAACTTATGCAATGTACCTGTATACAACGCCTTCTTGTTTCTGTTTCTTTTATCATACGCAGAAAGCTGTAAAATTCAACGTAATTTTTTACAGCTTGGATTCTGTTAAAATCCATGAAGCAAACGTAAAAAACAGTCTGTCATGACAGAAATTAATTCCATCAAAACCGACTGTTCTTTTTCCTTTACAAATATTACATTAATGAGGTTCTTGCCTCATGCTCATAGAATCTCTTTATTATCTCCTGCATAATTCTTTTGTTGATCATCACAAGTATGTTTCCAATAAGCGGAGCTACCATAAAATCTGCCGGATCAGTAATCGCATCTACCAGGAAAATGGACTTGCCACCAGTATGCCAACCGAAAAAAAGGAAAAAGCTATAAAGAGAACATGGAATATCATCGTGGCACCAGTTGGAAAGCCACATAATTACATTCGTATCGTCTACCGTTTTTACATTTGGAGTGCGACTGCTATTATCACCCGATGGTTCTTCTGAAACTGGTGGCGTATTCGTGGTAATTGGTGGTATCGATTCATTTTTAAATTTAGGTTCTGCCGTTACATTCCAAATTATCTGACCACCATAATTACCTGGAACTGTTATGATAAAAGGTTCGCTTTGATATACTTGATTGCTAATTTGTGTTTTTTGTGTCTGGACAAAAAGATACACTCCTTTTTCCAGATCTCTGTACATAACTTCTCCGTCTGAGTTGGTCTTTCCGGACATTCCTTTGATGTTGTTATCCTGTACATATTTTTCCAGTTTTTTTGCAGCTTCTGCCTGAGCGGAAGAATCATCAAAATCAAATATGACTCCAGACTTTGCAAACTCACTCACTAATGCCCATGAATTATTTTTATATGTTCCAACCTGAGACATCGTAAATTCAGTATTACTTAGCTACACTATTTTATTTTCCTTTTCTGGAAGACGTTCATACAACCATGTCATACGATTTAATCTCTCCACCGCCTTTTTATCAAACTGCCCCTTTTCCATTCTCCAGGTCCAGTTTCCGCCAAGTGTAGACGGTACGTTGATTCTTGCCTTCCCTAACCTTTTGTTTGTAACATCGTTTATGTTTCTTTCACACTCCGCTAAATCCATGTACTCGGCTCATTTTTTCTATATTTTAACGGAGACACTCCGTATGTTTTTTTGAAGCTTCTGATAAAATAACTTACATTCTGATAGCCACTGAGCATTGCAACCTCTGTAACTGGAATGTCCGAATTTTGTAACAACTGTTTTGCATGCTCCAACCGCAAATATGTAACATATTTTGAA